>JAEEGL010768766.1_pt1 | contig 57718 bp, 71 predicted proteins | sample 9134231 | NCBI WGS metagenome assembly JAEEGL01 (sample SAMN16246548, study PRJNA631951) | gut metagenome | biome: gut microbiome; feature: rumen; material: fiber-attached | host: Bos | place: Iran: Karaj | collected 2018-10
AGGGGTCGCGGAACCTCTTTGTACCGCTCACCCAGCCACAGGCACGTCGACGATGTCAGGCTCCCCGCGTTCAACGAGGGAACAGCAGTCATCAGAGACCTGATCCAGGCACCCGGAAGGACATGCCCTCTCGCAGTGCTTGACGTGAACGGTAAGACTGACTACCAGCTCGCAGTAGAGGGTACCAAGGTCGGACAGACCATCCTCATCGGCGGAGACGTCGTTGCAGCAGGTAACATATTGAAATTGGCGAACATCCCCGAGGGAACCCTCGTCCACAACGTCGAGGCAAGGCCCGGAGACGGAGGAAAGTTCGTGAAGACAGCCGGATCCTCCGGAACAGTCGTTTCCAGGGGAGACAAGGTCATGGTCCTCATGCCTTCCGGAACCATCAAGGAGTTCAACCCCAACTGCCGCGCAGCAGTCGGAGTCGTCGCCGGTGGCGGAAGGGGAGACAAGCCTCTCGCCAAAGCAGGTAAGAACGTTCTGACACTGAGGTCCAGGTCCAAGGCACCCTTCAAGACGAAGGGAGTTGCAATGAACCCTGTCGACCACCCCCACGGAGGAGGAAGCCACGCCCACGTCGGAGGACCCAACTGTCAGAAGAGGACAGCATCGCCTGGTCAGAAGGTAGGATTCCTGCCTCCTAAGAAGAAAATAAGGAAGTGATTGCAATGGGAAAGAAGATTATTGCAGGATCGGCAAAGGCATCGAGGAGGAAGTCCAGGAAGAAAGCGTCGGCAATCCAGGCACGCAGGAAGAAGGAGTTCCTGTTCCGCGGATTCACGATGGAGGAGCTTCTGGCCATGCCCTTCGACGAGGTACTCGGTCTCCTGCCCTCCAGGGCCAGGAGGACATACCTCCGCGGTCTGAACTACGAGCAGCAGCTCCTGTTCGACAAGCTGAAGGATTCCACGGAGCCCGTCAGGACGCACCGCAGGGATTTGCCCATCATACCCCAGTTCGTGGGAAAGACCGTCAGCGTATACAACGGTCGCGAGTTCAAAGACGTAGAGATCAAGCCCGAGATGATCGGCTGCTTCATTGGAGAGTTCGTCCAGACGAGGAAGCCTCCAGTGCACTCCGGACCCGGAGTCGGTGCAACCAGGTCGTCCAAGTTCATGCCGTTGAAGTGAGGTGTCAGATATGGTTAATTCAGGTTATACTGCAGTAGCTGACCCCGACACGACCGCAAAGGCCCTCGGAAGGGAGATGCCCGTCTCCCCCAAGTTCGCCCGCGAGGTCGCCGGAATGGTTCGCGGAATGAAGGTCGAGACAGCCCAGAAGGCTCTCGCAGAAGTGATCGACAAGAAGAGGCCCGTCCCCCTCAAGAGATACAACAAGAGAGTATCCCACAAGGCGGGAGTCGGACCCGGAAGGTACCCTGTGAAGGCAGCGAAGGCCATCCTCAGTGTCATCGACAGCGCAGCAGCGAATGCCGAGTACAAGGGATTGGACATCTCCAACATGGCCATCGCCACCATCTCCGTATCCAGAGGAAGGGTCATCCCCGGACACATGCCCAGGGCCCACGGCCGTGCAACGGAGTGGAACCAGGACACAATCAACGTCGAAGTCATCATCCAGGAGGTTGAGTGAAATGGCAGCAGAGAGAAAGATCGTTGCCGAGTACGTCCGCAGGGTTCTCCTTAAGGAGTACCTCATGAAAGAGGTCAGCCGTGCTGGATTCGGAGGACTCGACGTCCAGAGGACACCCATGGGAACCCGTGTCATCCTCACGACCGAGAGGCCCGGACTCGTCATCGGAAGGCGCGGTCAGACAATCAAGAATCTGACCCAGGTAATCGAGGAGCAGTTCGGATTCGAGAACCCCCAGATCGAGGTTCAGGAAGTCCCCAACGCAAGCCTCAACGCACAGATCATGGCCGAGAAGCTGGCCTTCTCCCTCGAGAGGGGCTGGCACTTCCGCAGAGCAGGACACTCCACGGTCCGCAGGATCATGGATGCCGGCGCACGCGGATGCTACATCATTGTGGCAGGAAAGCTCTCCGGTCAGAGGCACAGGACAGAGAAGTTCAAAGAGGGTAACATCAAATTCTGTGGAGATACCAAGGCACAGTTTATCGAGCACGGATACGCGGTCGCTAAGCTGAAGATGGGAGTCATAGGAGTTACCGTCGAGATCATGGTCAAGGATGCAAAGATGCCCGCCGATATCAAGGTCCTCAACAAGACCGAGGCGGCAGCAGTGCTCCCCGACCTCTTCGCAGCGCCCGCTGTCGAGGCACCCGCCGAGGCAGAGGCCGCCACCGAGGAGGTGCAGTGACCATGGCATCTTTGAAGACCGCAGACATCAGGAACATGTCCGTCGAGGAGCGCAACCAGAAGCTGAAGGAGCTCCGCGACGAGCTGATGCACGAGAGGGGAGTCTCCGCAATGGGCGGTGCCCCCTCGAGCCCCGGAGCTATCAAGGCCCTGAGGCTCAACATCGCGCGCATCCTGACCGTCCAGAAGGAGGAGGAAAAGAACTGATGGCTGAGATTTGCCCCGTATGTGGATTGCCTAAGGAACTCTGCATGTGCGAGGAGATCGCACGCGAGCAGCAGACCGTAAGGATCTCAGTCGACAGCCGCAGGTACGGAAAGATGGTCACCGTCATCGACGGGATCGATGAGAACGACATCGACATCGCCGACCTCGCGAAGCAGCTGAAGAACAAATGCGCCGCCGGCGGAACATACAAAGACGGCCGCATCGAACTCCAGGGGGATCACAAGAAAAGAGTGAAGACCGTCCTGGAGGAAATGGGATTCCGCACAGAGGTAAGATGAGAGATAATCTCTTCATGAGAACTGAGTTCATTGGACTGGACGTGGAAGTGCTGTCTTCACCATACTCGGGAATATCCGGTAAGGTGGTTGACGAGACGAAGAACACGTTTACCATCGATTCGGCCGGAACTGAGAGAATGGTACCCAAGTCAGGCAATGAGTTCAGATTCACATATGAAGGCAGGAACATCGACATCATCGGATCTAAGATAGTTTACCGACCAGAGGACAGAATCAAAAAGGTTAGGTGAATAAAAATGACAGCAAAAATCAAGGACATCGGAATCGACGTCGTCCCTCCTACTTCGGAGTGCAATGACCCCAATTGCCCCTTCCACGGCACACTGGGAGTCAGGGGACAGACGATCGACGGAGTGGTTGCGACAGTCAGGATGAACAAGACCGTCGTCGTGGAGCGCAACTACCTCAGGTACATGCATAAGTACGAGAGATACGAGAAGAAGTCGAGCAGGTACGTGGCACACGCCTCCCCCTGCCTCGGCCTCAAGGTCGGCGACAAGGTCACCATCGCGGAATGCAGGCCCTTGGCGAAGACCGTGACTTTCGTAGTCATCGAGAAGAAGGAGTGATTCAGATGAAGGGAATTGCCGGAAACCAGACAAGAGGACTTCAGAACGGATCGCGTCTCGATGTGATCGACAACACTGGAGCCAAGGTAATCGAGATCATCACCGTTCCCGGTTACCACGGAACAGCAAGGAGGGTCCCGTCCGCAGGAGTCGGAGACCTTGTGATCGCTTCCGTCAAGAAGGGAACACCCGCGATGAGGAGACAGATCGTCTTCGCGGTCATCGTCCGCCAGAGGCGCCCCGTAAGGAGGCCCGACGGAACGATGGTCTTCTTCGAGGACAACGCAGCGGTCATCACCACCGAGACCGGAGAGGTCAAGGGAACAGACATCAAAGGCCCCGTAGCCAGGGAAGCCGCTGAGAGGTGGCCCCGTGTGTCCGCTACCGCGAGCACTATCATCTGAGGTGTGAGAAATGGTAAGCAGCAAAGCAAGGACACAGAGGAAGGCACAGGCCAACGCGACCGCACACGTCAAGAGGAAGATGCTCTCCGCACACCTCAGCGATGACCTCCGTCAGAAGTACGGAAAGCGCACCGCCAGGGTCTGCAAGGGAGACACCGTCGTCGTCGTGCGCGGAAACGCGGACATCAAGAACATTGAGGGCAAGGTCATCAACGTCTACACCAAGACAGGCCGTGTCGCCGTCGAGGGCGTCACGATCAAGCAGGCGGACGGAACCGAGGCCGAGCGCCCCATCCACGCATCCAACCTGGTCATCACCAAGCTGAACACCGAGGATGCATGGAGGATGGATTCACTGTCGAAGAAGGAGGCTAAAGAATGAGCGACCACATGAAAAGATTGGCAGCGCCCAGGTCATGGCCCCTGAAGAGGAAGGTCAGCATCTTCATCACGAAGCAGAGCCCAGGAGCGCACTCGCTCGAGGACTCCATGGCTGCGACGATCGTCCTCAGGGACATGATCGAAGCATGTGACACCGCCAGAGAAGCTAAGAGGATCATCGGAAACCGCGAGATGTTCGTGAACGGCAAGGCCGTCAAGAACCCCAAGGCGCCCGTTGGATTCATGGACACGATCGCTATCCCCAAGATGAACCTGTACTACCGCATGCTCATCACCGACAAGGGAAAGCTCACGATCGTCCCCATCTCCGAGAAGGAGGCCCAGTGGGGACTGTACAAGATCGAGGACAAGACCGTCGTCAAGGACGGAAAGTTCCAGCTCAACCTCTACGGCGGAAAGAACATCTTGATCGAGAAGAACGAGTACAAGTGCGGCGACACCCTCAAGGTGTGCCACGAGAACAACAAGATCCTCGACTGCTTCGCATTCGCAGCCGGCAGCACCGCCCTGATCAAAGAGGGTGCCCAGTCCGGTAAGGTGAAGACCGTGAAGGAAGTCAAGGTCATCCGCAGCTCGGCACCCAACGTCGTCGTCTTCACCGATGACACCGAGACCATCGTGGACAACTGCTACATCATCGGAGGCGCACAGCCCGCCATCACCATGCCGGAGGCTTCCGAATGAGCAGTATGAGAGATCTCCACGTCGAGAAGGTCGTCGTCAACATCGGTGTCGGCGAGGCAGGAGAGAGGCTCGCGAAGGCAGAGAAGGTGCTCGAGATGGTCACCAAGCAGAAGCCCGTCGAGACACTCTCCAAGACAGTCAACAGGGACCTCGGAATCCGTCAGGGAATGCCCCTCGGATGCAAGGTCACCCTCAGGGGAGAGGAGGCTGTCGAGTTCGTCAAGCAGGCGCTCTCCATCAGGGAGATGCGCGTGCCCGAGTACTCCTTCGACCAGGAGGGCAACATGTCCTTCGGTATCTCCGACTACACCGACTTCGAGGGGATGAAGTACGACCCCGAGATCGGAATCTTCGGAATGGATATCAGCGTCGTCCTCAGGAGGCCCGGAAACAGGATTACCCAGAGGGCCCTCCTCAAGAGGAGGATCCCCAAGTCCCACCGCGTGGGCCGCGAGGAAGCGATCCAGTACATGAAAGACAACTTCCAGATCGAGGTGGTCCAGTGAAAGTAAACACACAGAAACCTAAGAAGCAGTTCGGAAGATCCATCGGATGCACCCGCTGCGGCCGTCGCAGAGGAATCATCAGAAGGTACGGAATGCATCTGTGCCGCCAGTGCTTCAGGGACATGGCCCCAGAGCTTGGTTTCAAGAAGTATTCGTGAGGTGTCAGAAATGCAGAGCGATCCACTTAACGACGCAATGTGCGTAATAAAGAATGCATCAGTCAACGGAAAGTCTGACTGTACGATCGAGCCCTCGTCAAAACTCATCGGCCGCGTGCTGAAGGTTATGCAGGACTACGGTTACATCAGCCAGTTCGACTACGTTGAGGATGGAAAGGCAGGCAAATTCCACGTCTTGCTCGATGGAGCGATCAACGACTGTGGTGTCATCAAGCCCAGGTACTCCGTCAAGGTCACAGAGGTCGAGAAGTTCGAAGCGAGGTTCCTCCCCGCCCAGGACTTCGGACTCTTGATCATGACGACCACCGCGGGAGTGATCACCCAGGACCGCGCCAAGGAGCTCGGTGTCGGCGGAAAACTGTTAGCCTATGTGTACTGAGGAATAAAGATGACAATTGCAGGGAAAATCGAAAGCACCATCGCTATCCCCGGTGGGGTATCCGTCTCCTACGAGAACGGTACCATGAAGGTCTCCGGACCTAAGGGAGAATTAAGCAGAAACTTCGCGTACCCTAACATTAGTATTGCCGTCGGAGAGGGAAAAGTAGACGTATGTTGCGAGTACCCCAGAGTGAAGGACAAGGCCATGCTCGGAACCTTCGTCGCCCACATCAAGAACATGATCAAGGGCGTCACAGAGGGATTCAAGTACGACCTGAAGATCGTGTTCTCTCACTTCCCGATGAAAGTTGCTGTGAAAGGCGACCGCGTGGAGATAAACAACTACATGGGAGGACACGCTCCCCGTTACGCTAACATCGTAAGGGGATGCACGGTCAAGATCTCCGGTCAGGATGTCACCGTTGAGGGTATCGACATCGAGGCCTGCGGTCAGACCGCTGCCAACCTCGAGAAGGCGACCCAGAGGGGAGGCTTCGACAAGAGGGTGTTCGAGGACGGAATATACATCGTCGGCAAATCGCACAAGGTGAGAGAATGACCGTGAAAGAGTTCAAGGACCTTCAGAACATGAAGGACGGCAACATCGAGGAGCTCAAGTCCATCGGGATCAACACCGTGGATGAGCTCAAGGCGGCCATGAACGATGACGCAAAGGTAAAGGAGATCATCAAGACCCTTTCCGGAATCGGACCCAAGACCGTCGAGGCCTGGAAAGCAGCCTTCGCAGGAGAGGCGCCCGCAAAGGCACCCGCCAAGAAGGAGGCTCCCGCAGAGAAGGAGCCCGTGGTCGTAGAGTCCTCCTCTTCCGAGTACGTCGTGAAGAAGAAGGCAGAGATCGACCCCGAGACCGCCGATGCGCTCGCGAAGAGGGCAATCATCTCCGGAAGGAGGCCCGCATTCAAGAGGCAGGAGTGGTTCAGATACGCCAAGTTCAAGGACTCCACATGGAGGAAGCCCAAGGGAATCCACTCCAAGATGAAGAGGAGGCTCAAGAGGCGCGGACCCATTGTGGACATCGGTTTCCGCGGACCCGCAGCGGTCAGGGGACTCCACCCGACCGGATTCGAGGAGGTCCTCGTGTACAACGTCGACTCCCTTGAGGCGATCGATCCCAAGAAGCAGGCTATCCGTATCGGCGGAACAGTCGGAACTAAGAAGAGAATGGCTATCGAGGACAGGGCCGACGAGCTCGGTATCAGGATCCTCAACAGGATGGTGTGACCATGGCAGATCTGAAGAACCAGAGAAGGATGGCAGCAGAAGTCCTGAAATGCGGTGAGAACAGAGTCTGGATCAACCCCGACAAGATCGAGGAGGTCGAGGACTGCATCACACGCGCGGACATCCGTACCGCTATTGATTCCGGCCTGATCAAGGCCAAGGCCAAGAACGGAACTTCCAAGGGAAGGATAAGATACGTTCAGGGACAGAAGGCAAGCGGAAAGAGGAAGGGACCCGGTTCCAGGAAGGGAACGGCGAACGCCCGCGTCCGCGACAAGGAGCGCTGGATCGCTACGATCAGGCCCATCCGTGACGAGCTGAAGACCCTCAGGGCCGAGGGCAAGATCACCCCCTCCATCTACAGGCTTTATTACAGGAAGGCCAAGGGAGGAATGTTCAAGTCCCGCAGGCACCTTAAGCAGCACATGACCGCTGCTGGACACCTCAAGGAGGAGATCTGATGGCAACAGGACCTAGATACAAAGTCGCATTCCGCAGAAGAAGAGAACTCCGCACCGACTACTATGCCCGTAAGAAGCTCCTCACAGCGAGAGAGACCAGGGCCGTCGTCAGGAGATCCAACAAGAACATAACCATCCAGTTCGCGGACTTCGCGATGGAGGGTGACAAGGTCATCGCATCGGCCAGCACGAGAGAGCTGAAGGCAATGGGCTGGGAGTACTCCTGCTCATCGATCCCCGCAGCCTACCTGGTCGGATACCTTGCAGGAAAGAGAGCAATTAAGGAAGGCGTCGAGTACGCAGTCCTCGACATCGGTATGCAGAAGGTCCAGCACGGCGGAGTCCTCTTCGCCACGGTCGCTGGAATGACTGACGCCGGGCTCGAGGTCCCCCACAGCGAAGATGTTCTCCCCGAGGAGGACAGGCTCAAGGGAAAGCACATCGACGACGCAATCGAGGCTGCAATCGACAGCCTGAAAGAGAAGATGGAGGCTGAGTGAAATGACTGACTGGGTTCCTAAGACTAGGCTCGGACAGATGGTCCTCAACGGCGAGATCACAACGATGAGCGACGCCCTGGCGACCAAATTGCCTCTCCGTGAGCCCGAGATCGTGGACATCCTGCTCCCCGACCTCCAGGACGAAGTCATCGACCTCAACATGGTCCAGAGGATGACCGACTCCGGAAGGAGGGTCAGGTTCGCAGTTACCTGCATCGTTGGTAACGGCGACGGATTCATCGGATACGGAAGGGCCAAGGGAAAAGAGGTCGGACCTTCCATCAAGAAGGCTATCGACAACGCTAAACTGAACATAATCGAGATCAAGAGGGGCTGCGGATCCTGGCAGTGCGGTTGTGGAAACCCCCACAGCCTGCCTTTCGAGGTAAAGGGCTCCACCGGATCCGTCACCGTCACGCTGAAGCCCGCTCCCCGCGGAGTGTCTCTGGCAGTCGGTGATGTCGCGAAGAGTCTGCTGACCCTCGCAGGTGTCCACGACGCCTGGGGATTCGCAAGAGGAAACACCAAGACAAAGGTCAACTACGCAATGGCAACCTTCGAGGCTCTGAAGATGACCTCCCGCATGAGGGTCACCGACGAGCAGGTGAAGAACCTGAACATCGTTACCGGACCTACCGGTATCAAGTTCGCTGAGACTGATGTCGAGACCGAGGAGGAATGAAGATGACATACGTAGTCATTCGTGTCCGCGGACAGCCCGATGTCAACTACAACATCGAGCACACCATGGGTCTCCTCGGACTCAACAAGGTGAACAACTGTGCCGTCATCCCGGAGAACCCCTCCACCAAGGGAATGCTCCAGGTGATCAAGGACTACTGCACTTGGGGAGAGATCAACCAGGAGACGCTCACCGCCCTCATCCGCGCACGCGGAAAGGTCGTCGGTGATAAGCCTCTGGACGATGCCTACCTCAAGGAGAACTCCGAGTTCGCCACAGTGGAGGACATGGCCAAGGCCATCATCGAGAACAACTACAAGATGAAGGACGTTGTCGGCGTCAAGCCCATCTTCCGTCTGCACCCCCCGATCAAGGGATACGAGGGCAACAAGCGCTCGTTCCAGAATGGCGGTGCCCTCGGATACAGGGGAGACAAGATCAACGACCTCGTCAACAGGATGATCTGAGGTGTGAGAGATGCCAAGCAGAACCAAGAAATTCAGGGGATACAGGACACACGGACGCGGTAAGAAGTCCGGACGTGGAGCAGGTATCATCGGTGGACACGGTATGGCCGGATACGGCAAGACCGGGAAGATCGGTATGCTGAAGGAGGACAGGAACTACTTCGGGCGCCACGGTTTCAAGAGACCTCAGTGCACTGTTGAAGCAAACCGTACGATCAACGTCGGAGAGCTCTCCGAGAAGATCGAGACCTTCGTAGCGATGGGATTCGCGACCAAGGAAGGTTCAGCCTATAAGCTGAACCTGACAGAGGCCGGGATCGACAAGCTGCTCGGTAACGGTAACATCGACGTCGCCGTCACGGTGACAGTCGACTCCGTCTCCGAGAAGGCTCGCGAGAAGATCGAGGCAGCCGGCGGATCGATCGCCGAGTAAAGATATCGGGAAGGTAGAAGAGATGGAAGAAACACAGAGCCTGTTGTATAAGGTAAAGCCCATATCCGACAGGCTGCCCTCCGTCAAGAGGCCTGAAGGCCACGTGCACTTCAGGACCAAAATGATGTGGGTCGTTGTCATATTGGTACTCTACTTCGTCATGACGAACGTGTACCTCTATGGATTAGACAGGTCGACGATGCTCGACATGTTCGCTCAGTATAGGACTATCATGGCCGGTGCTTCCGGATCACTACTGCAACTCGGTATCGGACCGATCGTTACAGCTTCAATCATTATGCAGCTGTTCGTCGGTGCAAAAATCATCAAACTCGACCTCGGCAAACGCGAGGACAAGGCCTGTTACCAGTCCGTCCTCAAGCTGCTGGTCATCGTGATGATCGTCTTCGAGGCCATCCCGCAGGTCGCGGGATACCTCACCCCCTCTGAGGGACTCACAGCCGCCGTCGGCGGTCTGGGAGGAAGGCTGATCCTCATCCTCCAGCTGTTTGTCGGGTCATATATCATCTTCATGATGGATGAGGTGGTGTCCAAGTGGGGTATCGGAAGCGGTATCTCACTGTTCATCGCCGCAGGAGTGGCACAACAGCTGTTCACGGGTACGTTCAACTGGGAAATGGTCAACATGGGCTCCATGTCGGTGCCCGGAGGTACCATACCCAGGGCGATCTACTACGCGTTCACCCTCACGCCCGAGCAGATGTCATCATATGGGTACGAGTCCCTGTTCCTGGGCAGTCCCAACCCGGTCATAGCGTTGATCGGTACACTGGTGATATTCTTCATCGTGGCGTATCTGGAGTCGACACGTATCGAGCTGCCTCTCTCCCACGGAAACGCCAGGGGAGCACGCGGACGCTATCCGATCAAGCTGATGTACGCAAGCAACATCCCTGTCATCCTGATGTCAGCACTGCTCGCCATCGTGAGCATGGTCGCCCTGCTGCTCTACAGCAACGATACCCTCGCCGGAATCCCCTTCCTCGGACACAACGGAGCAATCGGTTACTTCGAAGATGGATCTACAACCGCCGCAGGCGGTCTGGCGTGGTATCTGTCGGCGCCCACCGGACTCACATCCTGGCTCATGCCCATACTCGACCCCGCCACATATGGCGATGGTCTCCACGGACCTCTGCAGCATCTCGCCCACGTCGCCGTCTACTTCACAGTGATGGTCATGGGTTCGATCCTGTTCGCCAAGTTCTGGGTCGAGACGACCAACCTCGGTCCCGAGGCGGTCGCCAAGCAGATCCAGAAGAGCGGTATGCAGATGCCCGGATTCCGCCGTGACCCCCGTGTCCTCAAGCGTGTGCTGGAGAGGTACATCCCCACCATCACCGTGATGTCGGGAGCATTGGTCGGAGCATTGGCCGCATTCGCAGATATGGTCGGTACTACCGGAAACGCAAGCGGAACTGGAGTTCTGCTGACCGTTGGTATCATTATCCACTTCTACGAGGCCATGGGCCGCGAGCAGATGATGGAGATGAACCCCATGATGAGGGGATTCTTCGGTGGAGAGTGAGTAAATGGCAAATCCAGGCAGTCCTGAGAGCATGCAGCAGATCTCGAGCCAGCAGCCGCCGATGATGTCGAACAAGACCATGATCGGTATGTTGCTGGTCCTGGTCATCATGTTCGCTGTTGCCAGTTTCAGGCAGCAGATCGGTAGCGCTCTGGATTTCGTGTTCCAATACATCGCATTCGACGGGGAATACCCCGTCCTCACCCTTATTATCGCAGGTACGATCATGATCACCCTGGGTACGGTCGTCAGGGGATTCCTCCAGGATCCCATCAAGATGGCCAAGAACCAGCAGATCCAGAGCGATTTCAATAAGGAGTTCCGCCAGGCGAGGATTGAGAACAACCTCTTCAAGATGAAGAAGCTTCAGGAGATCCAGCCTCAGATCACTGGAATGGCCATGCAGCAGAGCACGGACCAGATGAAGGTCATGCCCATAACCATGGTCTTCGTCGTGCCCATCTACGCATGGGTATGGTACTTCCTCAGCACAGGCGATGCCGACAACCCCGGCAAGTACTTCTGTGCGGGGAACTCCATCTTCGACATGTGGGGATACGTCCACGTGGAGATGCCCTGGTGCGCCATCGATCTGAACAGCACGCTGTTCCTGAACTTCCCTGTATGGATCTTCATCTATACGATGATAAGTTTGCCGATCGGACAAATCGAGAACAGATTGATCAGGCTCTACTTCCTCAAGAAGGAGCTGAGAAGACTCGATCTCGAAGCCAAGAGGGCTGAGATCGAATGAGAATAACCATCAGCGGTCCTCCCGGATCCGGGAAGACGACCGCCTGCAGCAAGCTTTCCGAGAAGCTCGGAATGGAGGCAATAGTCTTCGGAAAGATCTTCCGCGAGCTTGCTGCAGAAAAAAACCTTTCTTTGGGTGAACTCGGCGCCATCGCCGAGAAGGACCCCTCCATCGACAAGATGATCGATTCCAGGATACTCGAGATAGCGAGGGCCAGGGACGATATCATTCTAGAATCGAGACTTTCCGCCTACATGTGCTCCCGCCACGACATACCTGCACTGAAGATCTACATCACCGCCAGCCCGGAGGTGAGGATGTCCAGGATAGGCGTCCGCGAGGGGGAGACGCTGGAAGAGGCATGCGCCAAGACGATCGACCGTCAGAAATCCGAGGCGAAGAGGTACAAGATGTACTATGACATCGACATCGAGGATACCAGCGTCTACGACCTCATCATCAACACCGATGATCTGGATCCGGACCAGGTGGTCGAGGAGATCATCAAGGCCATGGAAGCGCGGAAATGATGATCAAGGATCCCGACGCCATCCCCGACAAGTGGGGGAAGAGGCCGTCCGACCGTTCCGTCGGCGAGCTGCTCAGGGGCGGGGTCATAATTCTCGACAAGCCGTGCGGACCCACATCCCACCAGGCCACGGCCTGGGTCAGAGATGCTCTGAAGGCCGACAGGGTCGGCCACGGAGGCACATTGGATCCGTACGTCAGCGGCGTACTCCCTGTGACGTTGGGCAAGGCCACACGTCTCACGGACATAGTCCTGTCCTCCGACAAGGAGTACATCTGCCTGATGAGGCTGCACGGCGACCGCAAGGAGAAGAGGATACGCGAGGTCTTCGCCGAGTTCGTCGGGAAGATCTACCAGCTCCCTCCGGTCAGGTCGTCGATCAAGCGCCAGCTGAGGATCAGGACCATCAAGGAGCTCGAGATCCTCGACATCAGGGGACGCGACATCCTGTTCAGGATGTCCTGCGATGCCGGTACCTACGCCAGGACGCTCTGCATTGACATAGGTGATGTCCTCGGATGCGGTGCGAACATGGTGGAGCTCAGGCGTTCGCGCTCCGGCAAAATGACGGAGGCCCGTGCTGCCACGCTTCATGACATCAAGGATGCGTACGTCTTCTGGCAGCAGTACGGACGCGAGGACTGGCTGAGGAGCATGATACTCCCGATGGAGGTCCTTGTGGAGCCTCTGCCTAAGATCGTTGTGAAAGCAACCGCAGTGGATGCCGTCTGCCACGGCGCAGACCTCAACATCTCAGGTATACACATGCTCGACGAGGACATCCGCAAGAACGCCCTGGTCGCGATGATGACCGCAAGGGGAGAGCTCATCGCCATAGGCAGGATGGCCATGTCATCGGCGAAGATCATGGCAACGTCCCAGGGCAAGGCCGTGGACACGGAGCGCGTCTTTATGGACGAGGGCCATTATCCCCGCATGTGGCACTATTCCACGGATCTCGAGGAGCTCAAAGAGCCAGAATTCCCCGAGTAACCCTTTTTATTGCGCTTGCTGATTATCCTGAGGATAATCCCATGTCCCTGTTCGATAAGAAGACGCAGGTCTATGGTCCCGAGACCCTGGAGGTCGGCACGTTCGATCCCACTGTCGACGGATTCTACCGCAATGTGATCACGATCCCCCTGGATATAAAGCACAACCATGTGCTGTACGTCAAGGTGAAGGCCGACAAGCCCGTGGACATAGTGGTCGCAAGGGACAACGGCTCTGCCATTCAGCACAAGGACAGGCAGACCGATGTCGTGATGGGTCCGTATCCTACTGAGAAATACGACAGTATGGGGATAATCATTGGCGTCTTCCGCGGGGACATCTCCCACGCGACCGTCGAGGCCTGGATGGAGAGGAAATGAAGGATAAGAAGCAGGAATTCGAACTCGGCATCGAGAGGATATCCCTCTTGAGGAAGAAGGACAAGCTGACCCTTCTGGTATTCGCGGCCCTGTTTATAGCCTCCATCGCGGCCTACATAGTTCTGACCGTGGTGTACGAATACACCGCATACACAGGCCTGCCGGTGATGGCCGTGCCTTTCATGGTCATCGGTGTGGCGAACCACATCCTGAACCGCAACTACATCGTTCTGATGGCGATCCTCGCGATATCGTTGATATCCTACTTCCTGTTCCCTTCGGTGATCCTGTTCGTGATCTATCTCCTGATATGCTCCGAAGGGCTCGCATGCATGGTGGAGGTCATCCAGAGGGCGCTGTTCTACAGGATCGTCGGCGCCATAGAGTACATGAACGTCAAGGAGCAGCTGGACGTCGGCGAGATGCTGGTGAAGTTCCTGTTCAACGTTCCGGACAACATCGACACCCGCAGGATCACGATGGATCTGAACATCGTGAGGAGCAAGTTCCCCTGGAGGGACCTCCTCAACTCGTTCATGATGGTCCTCCTGTTCTCCATGTTCCTTTGGATCTACGTGTTCATCAACCCGGACATCACCGTTGAGACGGAAGGGGTCCCGATATACACGTTCACGATAGTGCTGTACATCTCGATGCTCGTCATGCCCTGGTCCGTGTTCAACACCGTCAAGGCGAGGATTGCCTCGGATTACCGCGATTTCAGCCTCTATCAGGGTCTCGTGGGCACTGCGGTGAGGATGTTCATCCCCCTGTTCATAGTGCTGCTGTTCCTGTTCGTCATGACCTTCACAGGTGTCGGAGAATTGGAGTTCGTGGCGATGTCCCTGGTGTTCATACTGCTGATGCTTCTGTCCACGTCCATAATGTACTTCATGTGGAACGAGATCGAACTGGTGAACGACATCACCGACAACTGGAGCAGGTTCAGACCCGTCGAACTGTATTCAAGGTTCCTCTCGGAGGACCCTTATTCCTCTGACGATAGGGATGTGCCAGGCACTCCGAGGCGTAACCCTGCGGACTGCTTCAAGATGGATGTCAGAAACCGGAATCCCTGAACTTCTGGTTGAGCTGTCCGGGCGCATTCAGCGACTTGATGATGGGCATGAACACCTGTCCCGAGCTCATTCCGGGCGTCTTGTTGAGTCCGATGATCTCCGGCTCATGGTAGTTGGTTATGATGACCTGATATCTCTGGACATTCTCCTCGATCTCCACGACCGGGACCTCGGATGCCTTGAGCGTGTCGAGGACAACATCCGCCATGTTCTGGATCTGCTCGGGTGTGATCTCGTCCTCCAGCCTGATGAAGAAGGTGTGCTCCAAGGTCTGGGAGTTGAAGATGTACTCGACCTTCGAGGCATTGAGGATGGATTTGAACTCCTTGCCCTTCTCATCGTCCTCAACCAGTTCCAGCATGCGCTGTTTCCATGTCTCAGGGATATCGATATAGATGGCCTCTTTGCCGAGAATCTTCCACATGTCCCGCCAATCGGCAGGGTGCTATAAATCCGTAACCATCCGACTCGGAGTATGGCATCTACAACCCTTTTTACGCGCGCGCACGCTTTTATTTACGAGCACGCGATAGGGTGCTCCCATGCCAGAGGAATTCACCGTTACCCCGTGGGAGGTCAAGGGAGACATCGATTACGATCTTCTCATGAAGAAGTTCGGAACCAGCCCCATTGACGAGGCCCTCCTCCAGAGACTGGAGGGCTATGGCGATCTTCACCCGATGCTCAAGCGCGGCATCTTCTACACCCACAGGGACCTCGGTTGGCTCTTGGACGAGTACGACAAGGGCAACAAGTTCATGATCTACACCGGCAGGGGACCCTCCGGGAACACGCACCTGGGCCACCTCATGCCCTGGATGTTCAACAAGTGGGTCCAGGACACGTTCGGCGTGGAGATGATATTCCAGATGACCGACGACGAGAAGTTCCTGTTCAAGGACCTAACTCTCGAGGACACATCCAGCATGGCATACCAGAACGCATTGGACTTCATCGCTCTGGGCTTCGATCCGAAGAAGACGAAGATCATCGTGAACACGAAGAATATCGACAAGCTGTACCCCATCGCGTTGGGTGTGGCGAAGAAGATCACGTTCTCCACCGCGAAGGCCGTCTTCGGTTTCGACAATTCAACGAACATCGGTTCCATATTCTACACGGCACTGCAGTCCGCTCCCGCATTCCTCCCGTCGGTGGATGCCGGAAGGAGCGTGCCCGTCGTCATCCCCTGCGGTATCGACCAGGACCCGCATTTCAGGGTCTGCAGGGATGTCGCACCCGGTCTCGGATTCCCCAAGCCGTCCCTCATCTGCTGCAAGATGATGCCCGGACTGGCCGGAGGGGACAAGATGTCCTCGTCCGACGAGAATGCGACCATATACACCACGGACACCCCCAAGGCCGTGAAGAAGAAGGTCGGAAGAGCGTTCACCGGAGGATGCGTCTCCGTCGAGGAGCAGAGGGAGAAAGGCGGCAATCCCGAGATCTGTGCCGTCTTCAAGTACAACTATTTCATGTTCGAGCACGACGATGACGAGCTGAACGAGCTCGCCCGCAAGTGCCGCAGCGGAGAGATCCTGTGCGGAGAGTGCAAGATGTGCCTCACGCAGAAGATCAACGTGTTCCTGGAGCAGCATCAGGACAAGAGAGAGAAGGCCAAGGACGTCATCGCCGAGATGAGCTATGACGGGTTTGAATGGTGATCCCCATGGTAAGCGCAGAGATACTGGAAGGTTTGAGCTACAACGAGAAGAAGCTTCTCCTGGCCGTCAACGCCAGGAACGGGTCCGCATCGCTTGCGGAGCTCATAGACGGCGGGGAGTTCTCCCTGGAGGTCGAGATCATGGGCGCCGCATCCTGGCTGGAGTCCAAGGACATGGCCAAGATCCACGAGTCCGTCGAGAAGTTCATCACATTGGAGGACGATGGCATCATCGCGACCGGTCTCCCCGAGAGGGTGGCCATCACGGTGATCGACGCCGCAGGCGGAAGGCTGGACCTCGACGAGCTGGCGCAGAGGATGTCCGGAGGCATGGACAAGATCGCCGTCGGATGGCTCAAGAGGAAAGGGCTCGCCGATATCGTCCCCGAGGGGGACAGGAAGGTCCTCGTCCTTACCGACAAGGGAAAGGCCACACTGGGCACGGAGATGCCCGACGAGGCGTTCCTCAAGAAGCTCGCCGAGAGCCCCGTGTCCGAGAAGGATGCCGACAAGGCCCTGGTCAAGGACCTTAAGGGAAGGAAGGGCATGATCGGCGAGAAGATCGTCACGACCAGGTCCATAGCTCTCACCGACCTCGGAAAGGAGATCGCCGCATCTGGTCTGGAGCTCAAGCCCCAGATCACGGAAATCACCGACCGTCTCATCCAGTCCGGCGAGTGGAAGGATGCCGAGTTCAGGAAGTACGACATCCAGACCTTCGCACCCATGCTGCCCCCGGCGAAGAAGCACCCTCTGTCCAGGCTCGGAGCCCAGATCAGGAGGATGTTCACCGACATGGGATTCACGGAGATGTCATCCGAGTACGTCCAGCCCGCATTCTGGAACATGGATGTGCTCTACACGCCTCAGGACCACCCCGCAAGGGACCTGCAGGACACGTTCTATCTGGAGCGCCCGTCGGCCATCCACATCGACGACGAGGAGCTGGTCCAGAAGATCAAGGACATCCACGAGAACGGAGGCAACACCGGTTCGACCGGATGGGGAGGAGAATGGTCCAGGGAGAAGGCGGAATCCGCTCTGCTCAGGACGCACAGCACCTGCTCTAGCATCAGGTACATCGTGGCCCACCCCGATGCGCCCCAGAAAGCGTTCTCCATCTCGAGGATATTCAGGAACGAGTCCATCGACTCCACCCACCTGCCCGAGTTCACGCAGATCGAAGGCATCGTCATGGACGAGAAGGCGGACTTCAACATGCTGGTCTCGATGATCAAGGAGTTCTACGCCAGGATGGGATTCGACCAGATCCGCATCCGCCCCGCATACTTCCCCTACACCGAGCCCTCGCTGGAGATCGAGGTCTTCTTTAACGGCAAGTGGATGGAGCTGGGAGGCGCAGGAATGTTCAGGCCTGAGGTCCTCGAGCCCTTCGGAGTGAAGTGCCCCGTGCTCGCATGGGGATTCGGTTTCGAGAGGCTCGCGATGCTCAAATGGAACATCAAGGACATCAGGGACCTGTACATCTCAGATATCGACACCCTGAAGAACAACACCGTGTTCTGAGATCGACCTTTCCAATTCGGACAGGCCGTCCTTCAGCCTCTTGTTGCGGCTGACGGACAGCCCTGTCCTTATCAATTCTACGGCGGAATCCATGTGATGGAGCTTCACCTCCGCTGTCGCCTCGTACAGCAGCAGTTCGTCCATGCGGTAGAGGCATCCGCTCTCTACCATCCTTATCCGAGCGTTACCGAGGCATTTGCTGGCCTCCTCCGGCAGATTCTTCCTCAGCAGGCAGAGGCCCAGTGTGATGCCTGAATCGGGTTCGTTCCCGCAGGACGTTCTGGCAAGCTCCAGCGCCCTGTCGAGATCGCCCTTCCTCACCAGCACCTCCGACATCAGCCTTCTCCCAAGCATGGGGTCCGTGGAGGATATGGTCCCTGACAGGGATTCGGCATCGTCCAACAGTCCGTTGTTGAGGGCCATCCTCGCGCCGATGGCAAGGATGTCCTTGTCCCCGTGCCTGCGGGCCAGTATCGATACGGCCCCGGACAGTTCCGTATCGTCTATGTCCATCAGGCGGAACCTGTCCTTCCTGATCAGGTTCACCGCCTCCCAGTCGCGGCCGGAGAGGATGAGGTGGTAGATGCGCTCCTCGTTGGGGCGTCCGCGGTCCATGCACCAGTCGGCAGCCTTGCTGTGCCATCTCCTTATGTCATCATCGCTGCTCCCGCGGAACATGCTTTCTCTCACTTTGGCCTTGATGTTCAGGCTCCCGTCCGACTTGAACCCCACCAGAGGGAGGTCGGGGTCCACATCGTTGCGGCACACCTCCGTCCTCAGGACCAGAAGGCACCCGATGTCGTCGAACCTGTCCTTGGACAGTCGGGATATATCGTCGAAGCTGCATTCGTTGATGTCCTTCCCGAGGTTCTCGAGGTCGATGCCGACCGTACGGAGCTCGTCCGCCCTCTTGAGGTACTGCTTCTTCCCGAGCTCGGTGATGTGGTAGAGCTTCCTCTTCACCATCCTCCTCGATCCCTTGACGGTGGAGTTGAAGATCTCCACCTCGCCACTCTCGATCATCCTGGTCAGGGCGACGCATGCGTGCGAACGGCTGATGCCGATGGCGTTCCCGATGCCCTCCTGGGTGATCTCGATGGGTGAGCCCTCGTAGGTGTCCGTGCTGTAGCGTCTATACCTGTAGAGGTGTGCCAATATTCTGTCGCGTATGGTAACAGGGTACATGGGACAACATCCTCTGTACGAGAATATAATGCGCCGACGTCCGTTCTAGCGAATACCATCGATATTTCTAATATCGGGGACGGTGTTCGGGCGGTCATGTCCAGGCTATTGGTGTGCAGCGAGAAGGACCTCCCGTCGGTCAACATGAAGGAATCGCTCCTGTCCTTCCACGGCTGGGAGGACATTGGGGATGACGGCGTCAACAGCTACATCTCCTATGGGGACACGGTCATGGTGACCATACCGGACATGCACATCTATCACGAGGACCTCGACAAGGAGGTCGAGAGGTTCGGGGTGAAGGTGGACGAGGTCATAGTGATGTCCAAGCATTCCGCCAAGAGCGGACGCCCTGCGCTCACGGCGCATCCGATAGGGAACTACCATGAGAACGAGTTCGGCGGAAGGGAGGGTGCTCTGGTCAAAGCCGCTCCCGCGCTGATGTCGGATGCCCTCCGCAGGATCGTCGCCACCAACGACATGGATGACACTCAGACTTGCTTCGAGGTGACCCACCACGGGCCGTGGATGGAGAAGCCCACATTCTACATAGAGGTCGGGAGCGAGCAGACCCACTGGGAGAACAAGCATGCAGCCGAGATACTGGCACATGTGATCGAGGACCTGGATCCCCACTACGAGTATCCCTCTGCGGTGGGCATGGGCGGAGGCCATTATGCCCCGAGGTTCACCGAGGTCGCCCTCAAGTACAAGGTGAATTTCGGGCACATGCTTCCAAATTACCAGTTGGAGAACAGGGATGATGAGGACATCGTGAGAATGCTCAAGTTGACCTGCGGGGCCACCGACACCAAGTTGGTGTACCTGCACAGGAAGTCGATGAAGAAGCCGGAGGAGAGGAGGATGTCCTCCCTCATAGAATCGGCCGGTTTCGAGCAGATCAGTTCGAGTGACCTCGAGCCGATCGATGGGAGTCAACGAAGGTCCCTTTGATCTCCTTTCCGAGGATGGCGTTCCTCAGCTCGTCGAGGTTCCTTCCGTCGATGATGAGGATGTCCATCCTGTTCTCTTTGGCGAGCTTCACTCCCAAGGGGTCGAAGACGCTCGATTTGGATGCTCCGTGCTCTTTGTAAACGATGTCGCCGAGCTCGTCGATGGTCATCCTTGTGATCTTCTTCGCGTCGGGGTTCTTGCGCGGATCGTCCGTGTATACGGCATCCACGGATGTTCCGTTGACGATCCTGTCCGCCTTCAGACTGGCCGCCAGCATGGATGAGACCGCATCGGTGGTATGTCCGGGCACTGTTCCGCCCATGACGACGATCTTACCGGGCGCGGATGCTTTGGCCGTTTCCTCAACATCGCCGGTTATAGAATCGGGCATGTCGCCGAGTGCCAAAGAAAGAAGCTGAGCGTTCATCCTTGTGGCCGCGATGCCCAGGATGTCCTGCTCGTAGGTGTCCCCTCCGAGGTCCTTCGCGATGCCGGCGTAGTATCTCGCCGTTTTTCCGCCTCCGCAGACCACTGCTATCTGGACCTCCTTGGAGGCCTCCTTCAGCATCTTCGCAAGCTTTCCGATGAATTCGGCATCGTTCTCGCCGGGGACGAGGATCGAACCGCCGATGGATACTACGACCTTTTCCATGTTACCGTTCGAAAGATGGTGTGGACAGATATCAATGTGGCGGGCCATCGGTATGCTGGATGATACCATCAGCCTGCGATCGCTGGAGGCGTTTCCCCTTCTCGGGGTAGTTCTTCGTCCCGTGGTTGGCGGCGATCTGCATCTTCCTGTGGGCTGCGGAAGGCAGGTGCATCCCGAAACGGGTCATGCTCGTCGCCCCCATCACGAACTTCTTGGGGATGTGCTTCTCCCTGCCGACCACGGTGTTCCTCTGCTTCACGATGTCGTCGAGGAACCCATCGAGGTCTGTTGCTTCCGACACTGTGAGGACACGGCCCAGTTCGCTGAGCAGATGCCCGTCCGTACCGCCGGTGAATCCGATGCCGTACTCCCTAGCATGCCTCAACGCCCCGATGTTTTCATTGTGGAACATCCCGCTGCAGATCACCTCGTAGGCATCCAGCCTGTCGACGACGTCCTTCTCGAGCACTCCGGCGTCGATGGCCTTCTGCACCCCCTTTACCGATCCCAGGTATCCCAGCGGATGCGCAGCGGATACCACGCAGTTCACGTCCTCCAGGGAGTCGAGGATCCATTCGGTGCCCTTGTTTATGGCGAGCCAGGGGTTGCCAGACATGTGCGGTTTGACGCTCTTCTGCCAGTACTCCCTCATCTCGTCGAATGTGTAGAAATATACCAGGATGTGGGGCCCGTCCCAGGAGCTTATCTCGATCCCGGGGACCAGGAACCTGCCGTAGTCCTTGTTGAGGTCCTTCGCCTCCAGGGACCCGGCCACGAGGTTGTGGTCAGTTATGGCAAGTCCGACATCCCTCTTCTTGGCCAGTGCCAGCGCATCCTTGACGGTGGTGAACGAATCGGAGTGGTTGGTATGGAAGTGCATGTCCGCGCACAGCATGCCGGACTCCCTGATCCAATCCATGTCGGGCTTCTCGAACCTCACCCTCCCGTCATCGGAACCGCTCATGCCGGTGCATGACAGTTCATCGTTTTTGAGCTTGTCGGCTCCGGGTTCCATGGATGCGACGTTTTACTACCCATCTACGCGCGCGTAACCTTTATAATAGGACGGGGGATGGAGTGCGTAGGTGGACCTATGGCAGACATCAATACAGAGAACTCTGAGGACAGAGCGAAGTACGATTTCAAGAAGGACATGCAGGAGATCATGCACTACAGGGGAAGGGGAACAGAACTCATCTCCTGCTACGTGCCCGAGGGCAAGCCCATCTCCGACGTCATGGCATATCTCAGGAACGAGCAGTCTCAGGCATCCAACATCAAGTCGAAGACGACGATGAAGAATGTCACGAGCGCCATCGATTCCATCGCTTCTCGACTCAAAACGTTCAAGACGATCCCTCCGAACGGAGTGGTCATCTTCTGCGGAGAGGTCCCCCGCGCAGGCGACCAGACCAAGATGGTCCAGTACGTCATCTATCCTCCGGAGGCCATCACGGCGTTCCTGTACAGATGCGACTCGGACTTCTTCACCGAGCCCCTCGAGTCCATGATGCTGGATAAGAAGTGCTACGGTCTGATCACGATTGACAGGTCCGAGGCAACGCTCGGTATCCTATCTGGGAGCAGGATCCAGGTGCTGAAGCACTTCGATTCGCTGGTCCCCAGCAAGCATCATCAGGGAGGTCAGTCCTCGGTCCGTTTCGAGAGGCTGATCGAGATCGCCGCCCACGAGTTCTTCACCAAGGTGGCGGACAACTGTACGGAGTTCTTCCTCAACAGGCCCGAACTGCTCGGTATCCTGGTGGGAGGACCCGGATATACGAAGGAGTTCTTCGTCAAGGAGGAGTATCTCCACCACGAGCTGAGGAAGAAGGTCGTCACACCCCTGGTCGACACCGGTTACACGGATGAATCCGGTCTCAGGGAGCTCGTCCAGAACTCGCAGGGCATCCTCACGGGACTGCAGCTGTCGAGGGAGAAGGTCTTCATGCAGAGGCTGTTCACCGAGATCAGGAAGGCGGACGGAGGCCTCTCAGCATACGGAGAGAACGAAGTCAGGGCAGCCTTGGACAACGGTGCGGTCGACATGGTGCTTCTGTCCGAGGCGCTGAAGAAGAGGCGCATCACCCTCACGTGCTCCTCCGGGCATGTCCACGAGATGACCGTCCCGGACTCCGATGCGAAATTCCAGTGTCCCGAATGCGGTGCCAACGCCCAGGTCACGGCGGACGAGGACCTCATCGACGACTTCTTCAATAAGGCTGAGCTCTACAACACGCGTGTCCAGCTCATATCTCCTGATTCGGAGGAGGGTGACATGCTGCTGAAGGCATTCGGGGGTATCGCTGCCCTCTTAAGGTACAAGATGTGATCCAATGACAATAATGGATGATTTCCAGGAAGAGATCCGCCAGAGGGTCTCTGTCGCCCTGAAGGACATCGGGGCGGAAGGAACTGACTTCGTGGTGGAGGCCTCCACCATGGAGGGTGTGGACATGGCGGTGCCGTGCTTCCCTCTCGCCAAGGCGTTGAGGAAGGCCCCCAAGGACATATCGGATGACCTTGCATCGAGGATCAAGCCCGAGGGCATGATCTCGAAGGTCTCGTCCGTCAACGGATTCCTCAATTTCAACATCGACACGCAGGTGCTGGTGAAGTCCACCCTCGACGAGGTCATCAGATGCCAGACATGCTACGGCTCGCTGCCCAAATCCGGCATCAGGGTCAACGTGGAGCACACTTCCACCAACCCTACGGGACCCATACACGTCGGAAGGGCCCGCAACCCCATCATCGGGGACACCCTGGCGAGATGCCTGAGGAGATGCGGGCACGATGTCATGACCGAGTACTACGTCAACGACGTCGGCAAGCAGGTCGTCGTGCTCACGTGGGGAGTCAACAACGTCACCGACGAGGAGGCCGCCAAGAACTCCGAGGAGCACATGAAGGAGATCGGCCAGAACGAGAAGGAGAGGGACAAGACAGATCACAAGCTTGTGGCGAAGTACCGTGTCGCCAACAAGAAGATGGAGTCCGACCCTGCGGTCCAGGCCGAGATTTCCGACATGATGAGGCGCTTCGAGGACGGCGATCAGGAGGTCATCGACACCGTGAGGCACACCGCGGAGATCATGCTCGATGGCCTCAGGGAGACCCTCGGTGAGATCAACGTCGTCCTTGACAGGTACACATGGGAATCCCAGTTCATCGCCGACGGATCGGCCAAGGCCATCGTCGAGAAGCTGAAGCAGTCCAAGTACGCTGGCCAGACAGACGACGGCGCATGGTACGTGGACCTCAAGGACTTCGGCATCCAGGGGAAGAACACCAAGTTCACGTTCACAAGGTCCGACGGCACAACGCTGTACACCACCCGCGACCTCGCATACCATCAGGACAAGTTCACCAGGGCCGACCGTCTCATCGACGTGCTCGGAGAGGATCAGAAGCTCGGATCCAAGCAGCTCTGCTCCGCACTGGAGATCCTCGGATACGACAAGTTCCCGGAGCCCCTGTTCTACTCGTTCGTCTCCCTCCCGGAGGGCAAGATGTCCACCAGGAAGGGTGTGGTCGTCTATCTCGACGACCTGATCGAGGAGGCTGTCGCACGCGCCTACGAGGAGATCAGGAAGAGGCGCCAGGACATGCCCGAGGAGAAGATGAGGGCCATCGCCAAGACCGTCGGAGTCGCTGCGGTCAGGTTCAACATCGTCCGCGTCCAGCCCGAGAAGCAGTTCGTCTTCAAGTGGGAGGATGCGCTCAACTTCGACGGCAACTCCGGACCGTACCTCCAGTACGTCCACGCCAGGGCATGCAGCATGCTCAGGAAGGCCGGGGAGTTCAAGCACGACACAGACCCGTCCAAGCTCACGCACGCCAACGAGATCGAGCTCGTCAAGGTTATCTCCAGGTACGAGAACGTGCTGAGGTCCGCAGGCGACGAGATGCACATCCATGTGCTCCCAGCCTACGGTCATGAGCTGGCCAGCGCCTTCAATAGGTACTATGCGGAGGTCCAGATCCTCAAGTCCAACGACAGGGATGCGAAGCTCACGCTCGTGGAGTGCGCCAAGACCGTCCTCGCCGATGTGCTCGACTGTCTCGGTATGGGCGCTCCCGAGGAGATGTGAGGATGACGGAGATCCGTCAGCTGAAGGTCAAGGACATCCAGGGTGTCCGCGAGCTCGAGATCGACTGCATCAAGGAGTACTTCGCGGCGACCATCGAGAACAAGTGGGAGGACCTCCCGCAGGAATGGAAGGACAATCTGGGCGCTAGCAGCAGGAACCACTTCAAGACCTATCTGGAGAGCGGCGTCAGCTTTGTCGCCCTCGAGGAGGACGAGGTGGTCGGTTTCATTTTCGCCCAGATCCTCCACCACATCTGCGACGAGGACAACGTCCTCTGGATAGAGAACATGGGTGTCCACCCGTACTTCAGGCGCAACATGATCGGCTACCAGCTGCTCAGGGAATGCGTCAGGAAGGGCCGCGAGATGGGATGCACCATAGCCCACAGCATGATCCAGGAGGACAACGTCCCGTCGATCCTCCTGCACAAGAAACTCGGATTCTTCATGGACAGGCGCGAGGTCGCGCTCATAGACCTGAGGGATCCGAAACTGAAACTCTGATAAATATTCTGAAAAAGGGGGCGGTCTCCCGCCCCTTAATCATTTCTTCTTGGAGGCGAGGTACCTCTGCCTTTCGGACTTGACGGGTGCCTTCTTCTCCGTTGCGGTCTGGTTGTTCTTCTCGGCCTGTTTCATGGCCTCGACCTGCTCGAAGGTGAGCTGGTTCTTGACCTTGGGCGCGGTACGGGACTTGTACACCACGAGGGCCACGATCAGGAGGATGATGACGATGATCACCGCGTAGGTGGTCCACTGGCTCCAGATCGATGTGTTGTAGTTCACCGTGAACGAGATGTCGCTGTAGAGGTTGTTGCTGAACGTGATCTTCATCTGCGCCGTGCCGTTGGGGTAGCTGGCGGTGTCCAGAGGGATCTGGAAGGTGCCGTCCTCGGTCACATCGAACACCATGCTCTCGGACCACAGAGGGGTCTTCGAGGTGGAGATGTAGAGGGACACGGTGCAGGTGTCGTTCTTGTCCGCCGCGTAGTGGACGGTGATGGTCGTTCCCTTGTCCTTGTCGACCGTGATATTGTTGCCTTCCTCGATGTACACGTTGGTGACGGCGGCGTCGTCCGTCTCTACGGGGACGGCGGCCACAAACACCATGGCGAACATCAGGGCGACAGCGAACAGTGCCTTGGCCTTCATGTGATGATCTCCTCAACGCGTTCCTCGTCGATGGCCCTTCTGATCTCCATCGCGAGCCTCTTACCGGAGGACATCTCCTGTCTCCACAGGGAGTTGCCGTACGGGTGTCCGACGGACATGTGCACGTTCGTTCCTCCGCCGATACGGGGCGCCACATCGTAGATGTGGAAGTGGAGGTCCTTGTCGACGCATGTCTGGAGGCAGAACGGCCCGATGATACCGGGGTCGTAGAACTTCTTGGTGGCCTCCACGTACTTCTCTGCGAGCTCGTACGCCTTGGGGAGCAGTGACTCCCTTAGTGTTGCGGAGTTGTGTCCGCACACGGTGTACTCGGGGATGATGCCGTCCTCCTCGAGCTCCACCTGCTGCTTTCCGGGGAGCCTGCAGTATCCGTCCAGGGACGATTCGAACCTCCAGTCGATACCGAGGAGCTCCAGCTTCTCGCCCTTCTCCTCCAGCGGGGAGTAGAAGAAGTCGAGGTTGAAGACGGGGCCGATGATGTACTGCTCCATCCTCGCATCCTTGAGGAAGTCGGGCTCGATGACGCCCTGCTTGATGAGCTCTGTGGACTTCTCGACGAACTGGTCGTAGTCCTTCGCGGTGAAGAATCCCCTCTCGAGCTTCTTGACCTTGTGGTGGACCTTGATGATGGTGAGCCCGTCGATGTCCTCGGGCTTCTCGACCTTCTTGGGGAAGGGGAGCCCAGCCTCGTTGAGGATCCAGTAGTAGTCCTTGGGGTCTCCCCTCTCCTCGGACCTGAGCAGGTTCCTGCTTCCCACCATGGGGAGCTTGAAGTCGTCCTCCACGGCATCGATGCCGCAGTAGGAGACGAAGGACCTGTTGGGTACGAAAAGTACATTGTTCTTGAGGAGGCTGTCCTGGACCTCGGGCTTGAGTATGCTGCTGAACTTGTCGAGAACGACCGTCTCGTCGACGGTTCCCCTGCGGAGGTTCCCCTTGTCGTCGTAGATGGTCTTGTAGTATCTGCTGAACGGAGAGTCCCTGCCCTCCTGGCAGATGGCGACGGTCTTGAAACCTTCGGATTTCGCTCCGTCGCAGGTGTCGAGCCCCGAGTGGGACCCCACAACTCCGATCTTGGCATCCTTGAGGTTTATCTTCTCGAGGTTGCCAAGGACCTCGTCTCTGCTAATCATAATCAGTCATAACGCGCGTTCAGTAATATAACCGTCGGTCGAGCATGGGGATGCCAGAATGTCAAAGTGAATGAGAAGGAAGAGTAGCCTCGCCAAGATTCGAACTTGGGTCCGGAGATCCAGAGTCTCCAATGATTGACCACTACACTACGAGGCTATCAATTCCCCCGAATCTCTCACCGCTTATAATACTTTGGACTGCGAAACCTCCTTTCGAAGTCGATCTCGGCCCTCCAGAGGCGGTCGGCCACGATTTTGCCCTCTTCCGTCAGGCACCAGGATATCCTCCTGCCCTTCTGGAGGGCCATCACGAATCCTGCGGACTACAGCTCGTATATCGCGTCTTTCACGATGTGGTAGTTCGAGTTCACTTTCAGAAGCATGTGCGAGGCGGAGCCTTCGTTCTCGCGAAGGTAGAGGAGTATCCCTATTCTGGTCCCATCTGTCAGGAGGTATCTGCTGTTCACCTTGGTGGACATATGCTCCAAGGCTATAATGGATTCTGAAAGTTCGATAAAGTGAATCATTTTAGTTTAATCGAGTGAACTGTTCAATATTATGAATTATTATCTAATAGTCTGGCTGCACGTAGGAGGATGTCGGTTCAGTCGATTGCAAAAAGAAAGGGGAGGGGCCTCAGGCCCTGCCCCTGTGAAAGGGCGATCTCACTGGATCGCTTTCTTGACCTGCTCGAAGATCTTGTTGATGTCGCCGGTTCCCTCGATGGTGACGAGGGTGCCCTTCTTCTTGTAATAGTCGATGAGGGGCATGGTGTTCTTGCGGTAGACCTCGAGCCTGTTCCTGACCGTGGCCTCCTTGTCGTCGTCCCTCTGGTAGAGCTCTGCTCCGCACTTGTCGCAGACTCCGTCCTTTGCGGGCTTCTTCGTAACGAGGTGGTAGACGGCGTTGCAGTTGGGGCAGGAGCGCCTCTGGGTGAGCCTCTGGACGAGCTCCTCGTCAGCGACGTCGAAGTTGAGCGCGAGATCGACATCCAGCTGCTCTGCGAGGGCATCCGCCTGCTCCACGGTCCTGGGGAATCCGTCGAGGAGGACACCGCCCTTGATCCCGGCGATCTTCTCCTTCATGAGGTTGATGATGAGGTCGTTGGGGACGAGTGCACCGGAGTCCATGTACTCCTTGGCCTTCTTTCCAAGCTCGGTTCCGTTCCTGACCGCCTCGCGGAGCATGTCTCCGGTGGACAGCCTGGTGTATCCGAATTCGTCTGTGAGCTTCTCTCCCTGGGTTCCCTTGCCGGCTCCGGGAGGTCCGAGAAGTACGATCGTTGTCTTCATGTATTTCGTCAGTGCGTCCACATATATAAGTCGGGACCGTGCATGCCAACATCACCAGGATAGGGTGAATCCGCAGAATTGTCGCATGGATCCGCAGGATGGATCGGCCAACTGCTTTTATGATTCATCGGCGATGACGAACCGATACAGATGCTCGACTGGGAGGATGTTTTCAAGGTGGAGATCACGGATGACCGCCGTCCGTACGGGAAGATGTGCGCGGGGATCGAGGTCTTCAGGCAGGGTCGCGCGCTCGTCGTGATGATGCCCGACGAGGGCTTCAGGTCCCTATCTTCGGGATTCACCAACGGCGGATACATGGACTCCTCCCAGGCGATAGTCAACGTGAGCGGCATGGGTGGCAAGGTGGAGTACACCACCATGAAGGGCGGTCTGTCCACCTACGACAGGATGAACCACATGTATGCCGAGATGCTCGGTCTGGATCCGGGCAGGACGGTGCACCAGGGCACCGCGGCCCACATGGACAACGCCGCCATAGCGAACCTGACGTCCGAGGAAGGTGTCGACGTGTCGCTCGCGATAACCGCAGGTATCAGCCACAACGGAGGGCGTTCGGGGGATCCCGCCAGCTACGACGAGTCGAAGTCGGGCTCCAAGGAGAAGTCCGGGACTATAATCTCGATAATGGCCATCGACGCGGATCTGTTGGACCAGGCGATGTTCGAGGCCATGCTCATCCTCACAGAGGCGAAGAGCTGCGTCATCCAGGAGCTGCAGGCCAAGAGCCTCTACAGCAACGGGATCGCCACCGGTTCGGGCACGGATCAGGTCGTGATCGTCGTCAACAAGTCCTCCGAGAGGAAGATCTGCAAGCTTGAGCGTGATTCGGGTCTGTCCAGGACGATAGCGGAATGCGTGTTCAAGGGCCTGAGGGAGGCATTCGACAGGCAGGCGGGCATGAATCCCAAGACGCAGTGGGATGCCCTGCATCTGATGTCCAGGTACGAGGATAGGGACGTCATCCGCGAGGAGATGCGCTTCCCGGCCAGGATGGAGGAGCTCCTGTCCGCATTGGAGGTCCTCAGGAAGGATCAGGCCATGGTGGCCGTGACGACAGTGATCCTGAACATAGCGGACGACGTCCGCAACGGTTTGATCCCGGAGAAGGACGGAGTGGAGCTGGCCGTGAGGATGTGCGAGGACCTGGCCATAGGCCACAGGACCGAACCCATCGAGCGCATAAGGCTGGACCACATGGATTCGGTGATTGAGGTGCTCACCTACGCTTCCACGATCAAGCTCTTGGATACCGTCAGAGAGAGGAGGTCCGGATATGGCGAATGAGCTCATCAGGAGCAGCAAGGACGGAACGGTCATCGAGTTCTCGGATGACCTCCATGATGCCATAGCCACCGTCGCCCAGGGGATGATCCCGTCCGTAAGGAGTATAGTCATCGGCAACGGGCCGGCATCCTTCGAGGACGGGGTCCTGAGCATCCATATCGACGGGGATCCGATCAACGTCGGGGTGACCGAACTGGAATTCAACACCACCAAGGTGACCGCCGTGTCCTTCGCAGACCTCTCAGATGGTGCGGAGCGCATGGGCCATCGTCCGCAGTCTGGAAAGGGTGGTGTCGTGGTCGTGCTGATCATGCATCTCGACTGTCCCGATTCGACGCTGGCACGTGCCGGCATCACAGCCACTGAGGCCATCACGGCAGCCGTTCAGGACCTCGGCCTGGCATACGATTCGATGACCGCATCCGGTTCCGCACGGCAAGACATCGTGGTGGTACGCGACCGTGGCAGCGACCTGTTCCTTAGGGGTGCGGGCAAGCATTCCAAGCTCGGAGAGCTCATCGGCAGGACCACGATTGATTCTGTCAAGGAATCAGCAGCCAGGAACGGCACGGACATAGGCTCCCGTAGGAGCGTGCTGGCTATGCTGTCATCCTACGGTTACGACGCGGACCGGCTCTCGGAGATGGCTGGAAAGAGCATATCCGCATCCGAAAGGGATTCGGACCCTAAGACCGTGGCCACCGTGTCCGCAGTCCTACATCTTTACAACGAGTGTCGCTGGGGACTCGTCAGCGAGGAGATAGCTGCAAAGGTCGGTACGGCAGCAATCGCCAGCGGCATCGGGGAGCCTGTCATCGGCAAGGATCTACTGGAAACGCTGGCCCTCACCGCGATAAAGCACGTGTTCAACCGATGTTACATGCCATGCGATGGCACACGGTCCGAGGTCCCTCGCATCAACTATAAATCCGAATTACTGTAATCGTGCGCGTAGGTGCATGAATGGAACAGAAGATCATCGATGAGATTGAGAGGGTAGTGGGCAAGGACGGTTATTCGACCGAGAAGTCGGTCCTCTACACATACGGTTTCGACGCATCGATATTCCACCACGATCCTGACATAGTCATACAGCCCAGGACCACGGAGCAGGTCTCCGAGATCATGAAGATCGCCTCCAAGTACAAGATCCCGGTCACCCCCAGGGGATCCGGTACCGGACTCTGCGGAGCAGCGGTGCCGATCAAAGGCGGAATCGTCCTGGCGATGCAGAGGATGAACAAGGTCCTCAAGGTCAGCGTTGCCGACCTCTGGGTGGATGTCCAGGCGGGCTGCGTATACAACGACCTCAACGCGGAGTTGGAGAAGTACGGATTCTTCTTCCCCCCTTCCCCCGGATCGGCAGAGGCCTGCCAGGTCGGAGGAATGGTCGCGACCAACGCATCTGGAATGCGTGCCGTCAAATACGGGGCCACCAGGGATTTCGTCATGGGGCTCACCTTCGTCAAGGCGGACGGAGAGATCGTCCGCTGCGGTACCAGGACCATCAAGGACGCCTCGGGATACCAGCTCGCTCGTTTCCTGTGCGGATCCGAGGGTACCCTGGGAGTCATCACCGAGATCACCTTCAAGATCACGACCAAGCCGAAGAAGTCCGCCTACTGCCTCTGCTGCTTCAACGATGTGGAGACCGCAGGCAAGTGCATCTCGGCCATCATCGCCAAGCCTCTGATCCCGGCATCCTGCGAGCTCATGGACAGCATCAGCATCGATGCGGTCAACAAGGCCCGCGGTAAGCCCCTGCCGGAGTGCGGTGCGCTGATCATCGTCGAGGCGGACGGAGAGACCGACGAGGTCGTCGACAGGGACATCGCCATCGTATCCGAGATCGCTAACGGCCTCGGAGCGGTTTCTGTGACCCCTACCAAGGACAAGGCGCTGATCAACAAGTGGACCGATGCGAGGAAGTCCGTCATGGTGTCCCTTGCGGCCCTGAAGCCCGGATGCTCCTCCGTCTCCCTGGCGGATGACATGGGTGTACCGATCTCCAAGGTCCCTGATGCGGTCAAGGCCTTCCAGGAGATCGCTGCCAAGTACAGGGTCACCGTCGCGACCTACGGTCACGCGTCCGATGGGAACCTCCACACCAAGATGGTCATCGACCCCACCGACAAGGACGAGTGGGAGAGAGGCATCCAGGCGGTCAACGAGATCTTCGATGTCTGCATCGACCTCGGCGGAACCGTCACCGGAGAACACGGAGTCGGAATCTCCAAGGCTCCCAACTACCAGAAGGAGAGGGCCACCGAGCTCAACACCATCAGGGCTGTCAAGAAGGCATTCGACCCCGACAACATCCTGAACCCCGGGAAGTCCGAGCAGTGGACCGGCACCATCCTCAGGGACCTCAGGTACCCCTGCAAACTCGATTGATTCTAAAAACAAAAGCCCCGGCGGCCGTCATGCGGCCGTCGGAGGCATAATCAGTTTCTGAAAAGGTTCATCCCCAGTACAGGGTGGGCATGTACTGCCAGATGTAGAGCACTTCTGCAGCGGCGATCGCTATCGCTACGATCCACACGATCAGGTTCCAAGAGATTATCTTCGAACCGTCCAGCGGGGGTATGGGCAGAAGGTTGAACAGTGCGAGGAACGAGTTGAGGTTCGCAAGCATCATGAACAGGACAACCCAGCCCGAATGGTTGCACAGGAGGCATCCGGCTATCGCTATCGCGCCGATCACTATGTTCACCGCAGGTCCGGCGATGCTGATCTTCCCGTTCCTGGCGCTGTCCACGTTCCCGGCGATCATGACCGCTCCGGGGGATGCGAACATGAATCCGAGGAAGGATGAGACCATGGTGAGCGCAAGGCCGAGGGGCCACATGCGGAACTCGGACCACAGCCCGTATCTCTGGGCCATGAACTTGTGCCCGAACTCGTGGAGCAGGAAGCTCAGCACGACGACCACCAGACACATCCCAATCAGGCCGGCATACTTCATCCTGCCTTCGAGACCGCACCCGTACTCGAAGAAGGCCAGGATAGAGTTGCTGTCCCTGTACAGGGTGGCGAAAGCGACGGTGAGTACCGTGACGGCGACCAGGATGTCCCTGATCTCCGTCCTGCTGAAGCGCGGTTTGCCGTATCCGGTATTGACACGCTCCATGTTTTCATAGTATCTATCGTCCATGGGGTTTCGATAATGTCCTGGTAGTTAAGGATATCATCGCTTCCTTCGCCACGGGTATGAGGTAGAGGGATCGCCCCCAGCGTGTGTGACATAATCGATATAATTATTATGTCACAATGATATGATCGGAACATGGTCGAGTTGAAGGTCGTCGACGGCAAGGCCGTCAATCCCGAATCGGACAGGTTGGAGTTCAAGAGGTGCACGAACAGTCTCACCAGGGACTTCTGGCCCACATACTCCGCATTCGCAAACACCTTCGGGGGAACGGTATTCCTTGGTGTGGACGATGCTACGAAGGAGATCGTAGGGGTGGAGGATCCCGACAAGGTCACCAAGCAGCTGTGGGATGTCCTGAACGACCATGACAAGGTGAGCGTTAACATAGTCTCGCCCAAAGACATCACCGTCCTGGATTTCGACGGCAGGGCCATCATCCGTGTGGATGTCCCCCGTGCGGAGCGCAGAAAGCGCCCGGTCTACATCAACAATAACATGTCCAGCGGCACGTACAAGCGCAACGGGGAGAGCGACTATCACTGCTCCGTGAGCGAACTCAAGCAGCTGCAGAGGGATTCGTCGGATTCATCCCAGGATTCCTCGGTCCTGACAGAGATGGATGTGGAGGAGCTCGATCCAGCATCGATATCGTCGTTCAGGAACATGATGTCCTCGAACAAACCCTACCACCCATGGAACGGCAAGAGCGACGAGGAGTTCCTGAGGCTGATCGGCGCGACCGCCAAGGGGGAGGACGGGGAGCAGCATCCTACGGTGGCCGGGCTCCTGATGTTCGGATTGGATTACAGTATCATGTCAGTCTTCCCCAACTATCATCTGGACTATCTGGAGTTCGCAAATGATGGGGACAGGTGGATGTACCGCCTCACAACCGGCAGCGGGGAGTTCGCCGGCAATGTCCTGACATTCCTCGGCCAGGTCTCCAACAGGCTGGCCGTGGTGAACGAGAGGGGGAAGACCATCGACAATATGGTCCGCGTGGACGATACGCCGCTGATGAGGGCCGAGAGGGAGCTGATCGTAAATGCCCTGGTCCATGCCGACTACAACGGGCCCAGGGGCATCAGGGCGGAATGGAGGCCCAGCGGATTCATGGTCAGGAACCCCGGCAACCTCAGGATACCTCTGGACGAGATGGTGGCCGGCGGTGTGAGCGATCCTCGCAACCCGCACATCGCACTGATGATGGGCCTGATTGGTATGACAGAGTGGTCCGGTGTCTGTGAGGTGGTGTCGGCATGCCGCAGGATGTCGATACCGGACCCGATCTACACGGAATCGGTGGACCCCGATACCGTGACGGTTCGTCTCAAGATGCCTGTTGCAATGGATGCAGGCGATATGGAGGACACGATCCTGGGAATCATGAGGGCGGATCCGTTTGTCTCCCTAGATTCGTTGTCAGGACGCTTGGGGATAGAGCGCAGCAAGATGTCCAGAATGGTCAACGTCATGAAGGACAAGGGAATGGTAGAACGCGTAGGGGGTACACGCGGTCATTGGAATGTCCTGGTGTGATGAGATTATACAAGGTATCATCGAACAGCCGGCTACGTTTGCATTTCAGCGATTGTTTGATATCTCTGCCATCCATCCTTGTACCATGGACGTCCTTCGCAGCCTATGCTACATGCACGACCCCGACCCGTCGAGGCGCTTCTTCGCTTTCGACATGTACGGGACGCTGGTCAAGGCCAGGTTCGGCAACATGGATGACATCTACGACGAGTTCTACCGCCTGTTCCCGGATGCCAGCAGGGAGGATGTCCAGAGGGAGTACCAATCGTTCTACGACGGATACTCCAGGGAGCACGGCCAGCATGTGGAGCTGACGATAGAGCATCTCCTGGAGCACATGGATTCCGTTTTCGGAACGCACATAGACAGCCTGAAGGCGGAGAACGACATGATGAGGGCGACCCACACGTTCATCCCGGTCAGGGGGGCGGAGGAGACCCTCAGGTACTTCAGGGACAGAGGATACAAGATTGGAGTCCTGAGCAACACATCGTACCGCGGAGCGGTGGTCAAGGGGCTGCTGGAGGATGTCGGGTTCGACAAGCTCATAGACACCGTCATCAGCAGCGCGGACGTGGGCTACAGGAAGCCCCATGACAATGCATATTCGGCGGTGGTCGAGGCCCTGGGGGCCACGAGGGACGCATGCTTCTTCGCAGGCGATTCCGAGGACAAGGATTTCCTCGGTCCACGCAGGTTCGGGATGAGGGGATCGTTCCTCATAGACCCGACCAGGCCGTCCAGGGAGACGGGGATCGTGTCGTCCATAGCGGACATCCCGTCGTTCTTCCGCGATTGAGATCAAGACTTCAGGTGTGAGAGATGGCCCAGAGGAACATAGCCCACGGTAAGGAGGTCCGCAAATGGTGCGATAATTGCGGCACCCTGATCCTGGGGGATTCATGCTCCAGGTGCGGTTCGGAGGGCCGTACGTTCGAGATCAACAGCCCGGGGGACATCAGGCCCTGCATGGGAGACAGCATCGGGCTCGTGCTTTCATTGTTCAAGGATGCCTTCGGGACTAGCGCACCGCTGGAGGGGAAGGCCCTGTTCTTCAACAAGGTCCCTGGAGAGGATCGTACCGATGAGATCATCGCATCAGGATGTGTTCTTGGGATATTGCGCTTCGACATGAGGTCGGACCGCATCGTCCTCGAGATAAGGCAGCCTGGAGCGGACATGTTCGCCCCCGTGGCCACCAAGAACGTGGTGATGTTCGGCGGCATGTCAGGACACCTCAAGGGGAAGACCGTCCCCGGGGAGAACGTCGTCGATGTCATCGGGGATTTCAGGATAGGTGACACGCTCATACTCAAGAAGGGCCAGAAGGTCGGTCCGGGAATCGCATTGGCGGACAGCGCAGACCTGAAGGGTGCGGAGAGGGCGGTGAAGATCCGCGACCTGAATGCCCCGCAGGACGTCCCTGTGTCGCCGAAGGCTGACCTTAGGACATTCGTTGACGTCAACAAGGATCACATCAAGAGGATCGGAAGGCATTCGGTGAAGGAGATCAGGAGGTTCCTGGACGAGAAGAATCAGAAGGGATTGCCTGTGACGGTATCGTTCTCAGGGGGAAAGGACTCCCTCGTGGCCTACGGCCTGGCGTCGCAGGCAGTCGAGAGTCCTGACCTGATGTACATCGACACCGGCCTGGAGTTCCCGGAGACCGTCAATTACGTGAAATCATTCGCACTGGAGCACGGGAACCGTCTGCACATAGCGGAGGGCAAGGACGGCTTCTGGGAGAACGTCGGTACCTTCGGGCCTCCGGCCAAGGATTTCCGCTGGTGCTGCAAGGTCTGCAAGCTCGGACCCATGACGGACATGATCTCGGGGGATTTCCCCAAGGGGACCATTACCGTGGAAGGCAACCGCTGGCTGGAGTCCTACGCACGTTCCACCATTGGGTTCGTAACGAAGAACCCCTTCGTCCCCAACCAGATAAACCTGAACCCCATCCGTTCGTGGTGCGCGGCGGAGGTTTGGGCGTATATCCTGTACCACGGCCTGGAGTACAATCCGCTCTACGACAGGGATTTCGAGAGGATCGGCTGCTACCTGTGCCCGTCATGCCTGTCCAGCGAATGGAGGAACACCGGCAGGATCCATCCAGATCTGTACGGCAGATGGGAGGGCCATCTCCACGGTTACGCGGAGGCCGTCGGCCTTCCGAAGGAATACGTCGACATGGGATTCTGGAGGTGGAAGGTGCTGCCTCCCAAGATGATACAGCTCTCGGAGGAGATGCAGATCTCCCTGAAGCCGTCCAAATCGGCAGGTCCGAGCATGAGGATGCTCAAAGGGGCCTCGCCCTGCACCGCAGGGGGATACTCCATGGAGGCGGTGGTTAACATCGAGCACAGCAGGGACTTCTCCTATGTGGAGGATGCATTGAGGACCGTCGGGGATGTTAAGTATTCATCTGAATTCGAGATCGCTCTGTTGAAGATGCCCATCGGGAGGGCCAAGCTGTTCGGCGGAGGGCAGGTGTCCGTCACCGCACCGGACGGGAAGAACGCCAAGAAGGTGTTCGAGAAGTCTGTCAAGGCGCTCATCAGGGCCGAACTGTGCACGGAATGCGGGATATGCGCCAAGAGCTGCGCCCGCCGTGCGATAACCATCAAAGGGGGCATGAGGGTCGATCCTGGGAAGTGCAACTCCTGCGGCAGATGCGAATCGTCCTGCATGGTCATCCACTATTATGATAAACTGATGGAATCAGCGGACGGGCAGCCCGTGTCGTGCGCCAGGTCCAAGTGATCATTAAGCGTGTTGAAAAATTCACGTAAAATTACGTGATTTTTTCAGTAGGATGGGTTCCACCGCTCCAGAGGGTCGGACCAATGGTTATAAAAAGGACACCCTTATCGTAGTACCATGGATTGGACTTTCGGAATAGCCCTGCTGGTAGGTTTCGCACCCGTGTTCATCTGCATGGACCTGGTGCTGAAGAACTACACCTATCCCAGGGTGGAGAACCCTTTCTTCAAGGACAGCACATTCTTCGGGATGTTCACGGTAGGCATACTGCTGGGAGTGGGACTCTTCTTCCTCATAAGGATATTCAACCTGCTCGAAAGTCCGCTGGCGATCCTGTACATGATTCTCATGGCCGTCATAGAGCTGATGGCGATGGTCGTCGTCATGAACCTCAAGAGGTTCCGCGGCAACTCCGATTCCATATTCTACGGATACGGGGTCGGTCTCGGCATGTCCGGAGGTATGGCGACAGGATTCACGTATTCCATATGCATGCTCGCGACCACCGTCGAGGGCGGTATCGTGGACCTTCCCGTCGTGGCGGCGTACATAATCATGCTGTCGGTCTCCATGGTCCTGATCTTCAGCTCGTGCGGTACCAACATCGGAGAGGGCATCGCCAGGCACCTGCCCATGCAGTTCGTGCTCCAGGCGGCCATCCCTCTTGTTGCTTACAACATGCTCTTCGCGGTCCTCTGGACGAGCACCGGGTTCATGTTCTGGGTGCTGCTCGTGGTGATGGTGGTCATCGGAGCGTTCTACTTCAGGAGGAGCCTGTTCGAGAAGCTGCCCGCGATCATCAGGGAAGTCCTGAAGATGAACGGTGTGAAGCGCGACGACATCCCGCCGTCCAGATGATCATCCTTTGTATTGGCCGGGCCTGACCTCGGCGATATAACAGCGGTCCATCATTGCGGAGACGTACTTCTCGGCGTGCTTATCGCCGACAATCTCCGCCACATCCTCGATGGTGAAGGTGCCCTTAATCTTGGTCAACCCTTTGGCGATGATCTGCATCTTCTCGTCCAGGTCGGTGCTGTTCTCGAACTTGTAGATCATGGTGGAATAGGGGTCTGCCTTCTCGATCTTCCTTTTCTTGGCCCTCTCCTCTTTTGGAGACGGCGCCTCGAAGCCTGCCGCTTCCCCCAGTGCCTTGCGTGCGGTCTCCTGATCCCGGCATTCGTAGATGAAGACCATCTTGTCGGTCCTCTCGGTGTTCCCGCAGTAGGGGCAGGAGGAACTCTTGGAGGATTTGTCTATGACGCGGGCCCTGCCGCATCTGCTGCAGATCGACAGGCCGTACAGGTCGATCACCTGTATTCGGTGAAGACGAGCGCGGATACGCAGCACCCGTAGTTGTCCATGGGGATCTTCAGCTCCTCGATGGCGTAGCTGATCTCCTCGAACTCCACGTGGCGGATGTCGGACATCTCCTTCATCTTGTACGAAAGGATCTCCCTGAGAGATTCTGCGGAACCATGGATGTGCCCCTCGGCGACGTAACCGCCCTTGCCGTCCTTGCGGTAGGCGTATGCGATCCCGGCGGCGATGGTCTCGCCCTCGCATCCCCTCATCTGGGCCAGTACGCAGTGGGTTACAGCGCCCATGGACATCTCGCAGGGGGTTACCTGCTCCGCACCGATGGGGATGACAGACGATACAGAAACGAGGTTCTGCTCCCCGATACCGGCCTTGATCAGGGCCTTGTCGAACGCGTTGAGGTCCGAGGTCTTGCTCACAGCGGAGCTGTGGGTGACGAAGAATTTGCTGGGCACTAGTTCCATGGTGGTTCCGATGGGTTTAACCTATTAATTAGTTGGTTCAACCGATGTACTGGGAAGTGTCGCTCAGGTTGTGCTGTGCGGTCTCCAGCTGCTGCTGTATGATCTGGGCCTCCTTCAGCAGTTCTGACGGGTTAGTCTTGAAACCTGGGATGAGCTTGGATATGGGCTCGATGAACGATGCGGACGATCCGGGATCCGGTACGCCGGCGTTTGCAGGCACCATGATGGTGATGATGTCCATGCCCTTGTTCGGCGCCATGTACAGAAGGACTCCAGTCAGTCCTCTGATCATGCCGTCCGTCATGGCGGGGAGACCGCTCTTCTTCAGGAGTTTCTTGCTGTTGGGGCCGGCTGCCACAGCGAGGACCTGGCTGTTCTCGAACTTGGGGGCACCTTCCATGGCGATGACCGTCTTTACCCCCTTCTGCCTCAGATAGAGCAGCACCCTGTTCGCCAGGGAGTAGCAGTCCTCCGGCTTGGGGGAGTACTCGGTCATGCACACGATCACGTCATGGCCGTTCTTCCTCTTGTTCTTGTAACCGTAGAATCTGAGGGGAGGCATGGAGCTGTCGCCGTTGACCAGGCAGTAGGGAGGCATCGACGGGGATGCCATGCCTGCGATCGGGACCATCTCCAGGCTCTTGACGTACATGTTGGCCATGATGGAGCTTGTGAGACCGATACTTGGGAATCCTATGACCGCGACGGGGTCCTTGAAACTCATATCATTGTACTGTATGGTCTCTATATCCATACTGAGAAACATACCGTCATACTTTTTAAGAAGTTCTATCATGTGTTCGACATGAGCGGTCATTCCATCAAAGTCTCCAAGACATCCGCGGGCATACCCGTCGTCGTCGAGAACATCCCCGACAGCGAGAGCGCCGCATACATGATAGGCGTAGCCACCGGTTCGAGGGACGAGACCCCCGACATATTCGGGCTGTCCCACCTGCTGGAGCACACGGTGTTCAGGGAGACCAAGACGATGGATTCCTACCAGATGGCAAAGGAGATCGAGGGTGCCGGAGGGGAGCTGAACGCCTTCACCGGCAGGGAGATGACCGCATTCTACGGGATAACCATCAAGGAGACGGCCGATGTTGCCAGGAAGATCGTCGGCGACATTGTCGCCAACCCCCTGATCAACGAGAACGCCACCGAGCTGGAGAAGAAGATCGTCCTCCAGGAGCTTAGCATGGTCAAGAGCGAGCCTGAGAGGTACATCCACGACCTCTTCAGTATGATCCTCTGGAAGGGTCACGAGCTGTGCCAGGATGAGGGAGGCGACGAGAAGCTCGTCGCCAAGATGACTTACGAGGACCTCAGGAAGTACTACGACGAGAAGTACCGCATACCCAACATCTCTGTTTACGCGGTCGGTTCCGTCGATATGGATGAGACAGTGGCCTGGGCCGAGGACACCCTCGACGGAATGTCCGGAGGTAAAAGGAACGTAAGGACGGAGCCGTCCATCCCCGAAGGGAAGTACGAGTTTGTCGCCAACGATTCCGACCATTACCAGGTGGCTATGGGATTCCAGTCGTACGGTTCCTCCCACGAGGACCGCATGGCGGTGTCCATGCTGTCGGCCGTGCTCGGATCCGGAACAAGCTCCAGGCTGTTTCAGGATGTCAGGGAGAAGAAGGCCCTGGTGTACTCGATCTTCAACAGCATATCCCAGAACAGCGATGCCAGCTCCTTCGCCACATACATGTCCTGCACCAAGGAGAATGTGGTCGAGGCGATGGAGACCACCACGAAGGTCATCGGGAAGTTCCTCGCCGAAGGTCTGGAGAAGGGCGAGCTCGAGAGGGCGAAGAGGCTCGTGAAGGGTGCAAACGTCAGGGCCATGGAGTCCACCGACAACAGGCTATACAGGCTCGGTGTCAATCATATGCTCAACGGCTCCACCGAGACGCTCGAGGAGCGTCTGGCTAAGATAGATGCGGTCACCGAGGACGATGTCATGAGGGTGGCCCAGGACATATTGGTCCCGGAGAGGCTCAACACCGTGGTGTTGGGCAAGAACAACCGTTCCCTCAAGAAGTACGATCCGGCGAACCTTGCTTTCTGAACTCGTCGATGAAGTGCATCACGGCATCGCAGGCCACCGGCACGGCCGACTCCACTTCGGGGGTCATGATCTCCGTCATGGTCTTGATGTCCTGAACCTCGATCGCGATGTAAGTGATCTTATCGGGCATTATCTCGGGGTCCATCTGGCGTCCGATCCTTATCGCCGTGGGGAGGTTCACATCATGGGATGCCGCCTCGGCGATCTTCTCGTCGAAATCGTGCTCGGTGTACACCATGACGGTCCCGGGAGCGTACTCGCCGGTCATTATCGCATCCACGATGATCGCCATCCTGTATCCGTGGATGACCGGGAGGATGTCCAGTCCGCCAACGGCCTCCTGATGGCAGTCCACTCCGTCGAGATGCATGTCCTCTATGGCCTGGGAGACCCTGAGCCCCACTGCATCGTCGCACATGATCGGGCTGCCGAGGCCGACGACGGCCACATCGGAAGTTCTGTCTGTCAATCCCATCTGATCGCCCCTCCAATGTATGATATCTATAATAACCGATACCGTCGATGGTATTATCTTTTCAGGTAACACTCAGCGTCCCGTGGACATATCAATCCAGAACTCAATGGTCATAAACGGCAGGACAGTCACATTCCGCCAGCTGGAGGCGCTGCTGGAGGTCCAGAGGACCGGCAGCCAGACTTCAGCCGCCAGGGCTCTCGGCATATCCGTGCCGGTTCTTCACAGGTATGTCCAGGCCATAGAGGAGGCCGCAGGGGAACCCGTTCTCAAGACCACTCCCGCAGGCTCCGTCCTCACGCAGGCCGGGAGGGAGATCGCAGACCTCATGCGCTCCACCGGCTACAGGTGCGACACCGAGAGGGACTTCACCGTCTGCTGCAGCCCGGTAACCGAGGACATCCTGATGTCCGTGGTGTCCGCATCCAAGATACCGAACATCCACATGGTCGTCTCCGACGACAGCTACAACATCTCCATGATGAGGCAGGACCGCGCGGACCTGGCCATAATCGACGACCCCCTCTATCTGTTCGACGCGGAGGAGTTCGCCATGGATGAGATAGGGTACATGGGGATGGTGTACGTGGACCACGGCCCGTCCTTCATCCGCTACAAGTACGGCGCCCAGAGGGTCGCCTTCATGTTCCTGGATTCGATCCAGAGGGAGTACTCCATAGATGCGGAGACCTATTCCCTGGCGGAGATGCTGGGGTCCAACAAGAGCTTCTTCGTGGACGAGTTCATGCTCACCAGGAGGAACCTGAGGCTGAAGAGCGCGGTGGACCCGTCCATCCTGAGGCACGCCGTGACCGCGATCTACCGCAACGAGGATCCCCGCATAACCAAGATCGTTAAGGCCCTTAAGGCGAGGCATCTGTGACCGTTCGCACAGGGTTCGCCGGGGCCTACCCAGACATGCTTGAAATTCTGTATTACCTGAAAAGGTAATAGGTATCGGTTCTCAACTTCTCCAATTAAATAGGATGGAACCATGGATAGTCCTGATTACTATGGTTTCACCCAAAGGAGAGATCTCGAAAGAGGTCGCAGACGCAGCCAAGATGTGTTTCCAGTGCGGAACCTGCACAGCTGGATGCCCTTCCGGAAGGAGGACATCCTACAGGGTCAGAAAGATCGTCAGGATGGCACAGCTCGGCCTTAAAGAGGAAATCATCAACTCCGATGAGCTCTGGGAGTGCAGCACCTGTTACACCTGTGTCGAGAGATGCCCCCGTCAGGTGCCTATCGTCGACATCATCATCGACCTGAGGAACATCGCGGTCGCAGAGGGACACATGAGGCCCCAGCACAAGGGAACCGCCACCAACCTCGTCAAGTACGGACACACCGTCGATGTCAAGGACAACATCTCCAAGCTCAGGGTCGAACTCGGACTCCCCGAGGTACCCCCCACGGTCCTGGCCAACGAAGCAGCCAAAGCAGATCTGGACAAGATCCTCAAGGCAACCGGATTCTGCAAGATCGTTCAGGAGTGATTAAGATGGCAAAGTACGCATTTTTCCTCGGATGTATCGCCCCCCTCAGATACCCCGGAATCGAGAAGTCAACAAGAGAGGTCTGCGCAGCACTCGGAATCGAGCTCGTCGACCTGAAGGATGCCAGCTGCTGTCCCGCACCCGGAGTCATCAGGGCATTCAACAAGAAGACCTGGCTCGCGGCAGCCGCCAGGAACCTCGCTCTCGCAGAGCAGCAGGGACTCCCCATCGTCACCATCTGTAACGGATGCTACGGATCCCTCTTCGACGCAGCCCACGAGCTCGCCGAGGACCCCGAACTCCTCGCAGAGGTCAACAAGATCCTCGCAGAGATCGGAATGGAGTACAAGGGAACCACAAAGGTCCACCACTTCGCAGAGGTCTTGTACAACGAGGTCGGAGTCGAGAAGATCAAGGCCGCCGTCAAGAAGCCTCTGGACTACCAGGTCGCAGCATTCTACGGATGCCACTTCCTCAAGCCCAGCGAGATCAAGCAGGTCGACAACCCCGAGAACCCCCACATCCTCGACGATCTCATCGAGGCAACCGGAGCCAAGTCCATGCCCAGGAAGCAGAAGACCCTGTGCTGCGGTGCCGGAGGAGGTCTGAAGGCCGCATTCGGAGATGTCGCCAAGAAGTTCACAGAGACCAACCTCGAGAACATGAAGGCTTCCGGGGCACAGTTCATCATCGATGTCTGTCCCTTCTGCCACCTTCAGTTCGACGGAGTACAGAAGGACCTCGGATACAACATCCCCGTCCTCCACCTGTCCCAGCTCCTCGGTCTCGCGATGGGAATGGACGAGAAGCAGCTCGCTTTCTCCACTCACATCACACCTGTGAAGCTCTGAAGTCAAACTCATTAGGGAGGGAAACCTCCCTTACCCAATTTTCAACCCAATAGCTCTGACCACTGACGGCAGATGCTTTCCCGCAGGATCACGTCAGCATCTTTCACTGTTATCGGGGCAGCCTTCTTTTCGTCATGTCAAGAGAATCCTGAAGGGTACAGAGATCGTGATCTGAAATAAAATATACTTTAAAATATACTTTTCAGTATAGAATAAAAGTATATTTTAAGTATGGATTAAACCGTTCCGATAGCCATGGCGATGAATCTGGGCAAGGAGTCTGAGACCTGCGAGTTCAAGGAAGGCATCGGCCAGTTGGATAAGGGGTTGAGATCACTCACGGCTATGCTGAACAGGCATTTCATCGGCACCGTATACTTCGGTGTGAGGGATGACGGGACGGTGATCGGCGTCGATGTGGGTGATTCTACGCTGATGAAGATCCGCAATGCGATACGCGACACCATCCAACCGCGCATAATCTGCGATATCCAGTGCCTATCCGACGGAGAGGGTCACGATTACATCAGAATAAGCGCCCAGGGCAGCGACATACCGTATTCCTTCGACGGGCGCTATTACATAAGGAACGTCGCCGCGGATGAATCGGTCGACAACAGCGTCCTGAGGAAGATGCTCAGCAGCGGGGATGCAGATATCATCTGCCAGGCCGACTCCCCTGCGGACGACCTGACATTCTCGGGCCTACTTACTTCACTCATGTCTAAAGGTATCCACATAGATGACGGAAATCGTTTGAAGGAGAACTATCGGTTGCTGAACGGGTCCGGTAGGTACAATCTCATGGCCTATCTCCTTTCAGATCAGAACGCCCTGCAGACCAAGGTGGTCAGATTCTCTGGCAAAGACAAAACAGAGATGCTGGAGAGGAGGGATTACTCGGGCAGATCGCTGATAACAGCATACAAGGAGGTCATGGAGTACATGGATTCCATGGATACGGTCAAGGTCGATCTGTCCAGAGGGTTGCGCGAGGAGGTGAAGCTGTTCCCGTTGGATTCCTTCAGAGAGGCCTGGATAAACGCATGCGTCCATAACAACTGGATGGAGCTGGTTCCGCCCTCCGTATACATCTACGATGATAGGATAGAAGTCGTCTCATATGGCGGTCTCCCCTTCGGCATGGATGTCCGTAAGCTGTTCTCCGGTGCATCGAAACCGGTGAATATGACTCTGATGCGCATATTCGGTACCGTAGGGATCGCCGAGCAGAGCGGGCACGGCGTGCTGACCATATTGAAGGAATGCGGTGAAGAGGCCTTTTCCATAGACCCGGATATGATTACAGTGACCATCCGCTTCAATTACGAGCCCGATCTGGTGACATTGAGGAAAGCGACACAGAGAAGGATGGCCCAGATGAGTGATAACCAGATGAGGGTCTACGAATTCCTGAAAGAGAATCCCGAATGTACTGTGAAGGAGGTCGCAGAGAGGACAGGGCTTAGTGTTCCGGGTGTGAGCAAGATCCTATCTAGGTTCAAAGAGGATGGGCTGATTGCCAGAGAAGGCTCGAAGAAGACTGGTAGGTGGGTCGTGATCTGAAATAAAATATACTTTAAAATATACTTTTCAGTATAGAATAAAAGTATATTTTAAGTATGGGATAAACAGGATCATTGGTCCACATGCCTATTATGGGCGGTCGGATGGGCATTATCATTGATGTAAAGGTCGGTTCTGGGCACTAAGAAAGAAAATGTTCGAGCAGTCGTTATGTGTTGGTTTCCTTCTGACCTCTGGTAATGATTGTTTCGATGATAAGCGGATGGTCCGCGTTACCTCGGTTTTTGGTGATAGTGGTCTGCAAGAGGCCGTCTTGCTTTATGAGGATCGACCGCCGGGCTATGCCCAGCGGCTTGAGGAAAGGGGAACGATGCTTCTCCAAGCCGTCGGGCCCGGAAGGCAGCATCGTTCTCATTCATGTTTTTGGTTTCACTCCACGTTGAAGGTCGTATAGTTGGACAGGCGCTTCGTTACGTTGTCGAGCACGATCTCTGCCATGACCGCGTAGGATCCGGGTGCGGATGCGCTCTTGCCGACCCTGTCGGAGATGTCGGCGACGAAGTACGGCTTGCTAGACCAGACTTTGACCTCGAACGAATCGATCTCGACGTACACCTGCATGCCGCGGATCGTCATGAGCTGATATATGCCCACCTTCGCCATACCCTTGCCGATGATGTTTCCGTCGTAGGCGGTGGTGACGATGTTCTTGTCCTTGGACATGACCGCGACGATCTTCTTGGTCTGCGGAGTGTCGGGCATCTCAGGTTCGTAGTGTGCGTACAGGGTGATGTCCTCCGTGATGGGGGTGCTGAAGTCGAAATCGACGTCGGAGCCCTCGGGGTGCCAGCCTACGAAGTCCACTCCAGCCAGTTTCGGGCCGTCGAGGGGCTTCACAGGCTCTCCTTTGATAGCTTTGACCTCTTTCGTGTATCCTTCCGTGATGACGAACGTGACCTTGCAGGTCTCGTAGTCCTCGGTCCACTGCGCGTACAGCATCAGGGTCGAAGTCGATGATACAACGAGCGAGGACACGTCCTGTCCGTCCGTGTAGCGGTCCCCGGCCCCGTCCTTCTTGGTGTTCCAGCTCTCGAATGCATACCCCTCGTTGGAGAATGCATGGTGGCTCAGCATCTTGTCCTTGTGGCTGTAGAGGATGATCTGGTCGCCCATCACTCCGGTACCGCCGTTGGCATGTCTGACGATCATAGTCCCGGTCCGACAATAATATTCTAGTACTGCAGGCCCATCTCCCGTCCTGTTGCCGTGTGCCAAATATTACTCTAAGATTTTTTGAGTAAATTTTATATATAAGCGGTACAAAATTCAAAGAATCTTTTAATACAACGATATGATGGGTCGCCTCAGTAAAAGGTGACTACCATGGCAAGACAGCAGGCAGCACGTAAGGTCAAGGACAAGTGGAAGGCGAAGGAGTGGTACAAGGTACACGCTCCCAAGATGTTCAACGAGGCAGAGATCGGGGACACCCCCTCTGCGGATCCCGAGTACGTCATCGGACGTACCGTCGAGGTCACCGTTCAGGATCTCACCGGAGACTTCTCCAAGATGCACATCAAGCTAAAGTTCAAGGTCAACGACATCGAGGGCACCGACGCCAAGACCGTGTTCGTCGGACACGACCTCACCAGCGACTACGTCAGGAGGCTGACCCGCAGGAGAAAGACGAAGACCGACCACGTCGTCGACTTCGTCACCAAGGACGGCTTCAAGTACAGGATCAAGACCATGTCCATCGCGGACAGGCGTATCCAGTCCTCCCAGGAGGAGGGAATGAGAGCTATTATCTCCGAGACGCTCATCAACATGGGTAAGGAGATGACCCTCTCCGAGATCGTCAAGGCGATCATCTCCGGAAACCTCTCCAGGGACCTCGCCAAGGCATGCCACGTGATCATCCCCATCAAGAGGATCGAGGTCAGGAAGTCCGAGGTCCTCGAGTTCGGAGAGGGCGAGCCCGAGGCAGTCTTCTCCGCTGACGAGATGGTCGGAGCCCAGCCCAAGGACGAGGCACCCGCAGAGGAGTCCGCCGAGGAAGCACCCGCTGAGGAAGCCGCAGCAGAGGCTCCCGCAGAGGAAGCATCCGAGTGATTCTCAAACATCCCGGGGCGACCCGGGATACCCCTTAATTACGATAATTCTCAGATTCAGGACTCATTCCCTGAACATCATATCCGTCGGCTGTCCGCATCTGAAGCGGACCATGTTGTTGAACATCTCGTCGAGGATGTATCTGCACCCTTTCATACCGACCAGGGTCCTGCCCATGAGGTCGACGGACCTTCCGTGGGGGATGCATACCCCTATCTTGCCAACGGGGCTGTGCGTCATCCTGGATTCCAGCGCATCGAGGCCGTTGCAGAACATCACTTCGACCATGCCGTCGGTGCCGTCGAGGGCGCCCTCCAGCCCGTAGGATGAAAGCAGCTCTCTGATCTCCGGTAGGTATTCCTCATCGTACAGCGAGATCCTACGGGGGACCATGCCGAAGGTTTTGATCATCCATTCCGTCAGGGGATAGACTGTCGACGAATCGCCCTCCGCGGTGAATCCTCTTGAATGCATACCGCGGGCCATGCGATCGTAGTTGAGCAGGATGCCGTGCACTCTGTCCGCATCCCTCTGGATGGAATCGAGCGCAGGTGTCGGATCCAATCCCAAAGCATCGGCGACCTCCTTCACGAAGGACCTATTGGCGGGATATCCTACCGGGGCCCCTTTGGACGGTCTGAGGTACGGCGTACCGAACCTCTCCTGAAGCATCCTGGCGGTCCCCATGCAGTGCTCCGGATGGATCAGGATGTTCAGCGATGCCTTGCCGATATTCTTCACCTAGGATTCGTCTGGCAGGCATCCCGGGACGCAGTTAACCTTCACACCCATGGATTCCAGCAGTACGCACAGCTCGTCCGCTCCGGATTCCCAGCCCAGGTCCATGATGCTGTACCCGAGGATGTTCACGGAACCGTCCCTCCCGCCTTCCAGATCCATGTTCTCAAGGATCGTGCGGACTGTGAGGTCGTATCCTTCTGCAAGCTCCATGGAGGACAGGTCCTTCCCGATGTGGATCGGGCCGTTGCTGCCAAGCTCCAGACCGGACAGGTCGGTGCATATCAGGGACGCCCCCAGCGTGTCCAGGAGAACGGCCCTCTTGCCCGTGATCGAAGTGACGGACTCCAATCCTTCGGAGATCTTCTGCTCCGCGCCGAATATGATGTCGTTCCCGTTGAGGTACGTGCATGGCAGGCGGGACTGCCTGCTGAAGTACTTGGACCGGCAGCAGGCCTGGTCCTCCGGGTAGTAAGAGGGGATGAGCTCGTGCAGCATTATCTGCGAGCGGGAGCGGCATCCGCCGGACCCGTTGATCATCGTCACCGTCAGTCCCAAGGATTCGGAGGCGATTATCGCTCCAAGCAGTCCGTCCGGTCTTGTCATCATAGCCCTTCCTCCCATGTGCCCTTCCCTATGAGCATGCAGTCCCTCATGGTCTGCAGCCAGAACCTCACGCCGTACAGCCCGGGGTACCTGGAGTCCAATACGGTCCAGCACAGCCCGGTCCTGCCGACGCGGTACGCGTCGTTGGTGACGACGACGTCTATCTTGTTCCTCGATGAGAACTCCCTCAGGTCGCACACCTTCGCCCCGGTGGCCGTCTCCACACCGGGAATGGGTGCGGGGGGTTCGGTGTTGTCGTCGATCGTGCTGTCGAGATACATGACCTTCAGTATGTCCATGCCCAGCGCTTTCATCGTCTCGATCTGCCATGTGAGGTCCCTGTGCCTGATGCAGAATACGACGACGCTCTTCCCCGAGAGGATCGGTTTGAATTCCTCGATGATGGCATCGAACCCGGACCTAAGCGTTTGGACGATCCTCTGCAGCTCGGTGCGCGGGGTCCCGATGTAATTGGCCAGCCTCTCCGCCCATTCGATGCACTTGCACAGTCCCGACGGCTGCTCTAGGAGCAGCGCGCGGCGTCTGCCTGTGACCTCCGATATCCTCTCGCAGATGCGGTCGTCCAGCATGGTGTCGGCTATCTGGATGTCGTACTCGGAACCGCAGAACCCTTCGATGTCCTCCAGCGAGCAGAAGTCCAGGAACCTGGTGCGGACCTTCAGTCCGAACATGGAGAACATATCGTCCATGACCTGCCGGGGGATGTCCCTGGCGGAGCCGAAGAACCCTCTCGCTATGAGATTCACCGTCCCCTTCTCCATCTCCCTGGGGCGCATCCTGCATATCAGGGAATCCATCAGACCGTATATCCCGCCGAACTTGCTGGACAGGAACCTGGAGTCGGCCAGGACCGGGATGACGTCCACGGAATACATGGAGGACGCCTTCCTGGCCAGCTGCATGATGTCCGTTCCGATTATCTCGGATGAGCAGCTGGGGATGAGGATCACATGCTCGTGGCCGTCGCATTTGGCCTTCTATACGGTGTCGTATACAGCTTTGTCAGGATCGGTGGAGATCTTCGATGCGTCAAGGCAGGTGCTGTAGAACGTGGCGCACGATATGTCCTGGTCCCTGACGGTAGAGTTGTTGATCAGTCTGCGCTTGAACGCGTATTCCATGAGGTACGCGCAGTTCCTGGCACCGTGGAGGATGACCGCGGCATCCGAGATCCTCAGCGCGGCATCGACAGCACCGTGCGAGGTGCATGCGGGCATGGCGACCGGCCCCCTGTATGTGAGGCCGCGCTCCTCGTCCACGTCATCGAACATGCATCTCTTCTCGATGTACCTGCGCAATGCGCCGTTGGTCGGTGTCCTGCCGGCGGCCATGTCGTTCAGGTCCTCGTCGGTCAGGCTATGCGGGTCGTACAGTTCAGGGGAACCCTGGATCAGGTCGCATATCCTCCCGATGCATTGGCTTTCCGGGGAATACGGGTACAGGGCGGCCAGTGGTTTGCCTGCGGCCTCCGCCTTCCTGAACATGTCCGACCTGGGGATCTCGCAGATTATCGGTATCCCTACGGAACTGGAGAAGCGTTGGACCATCTCGGTATCGTCGTCGGTCCTGTGGTTCAGGACGATCCCCATCACGCTCCCGGACGGGTTGATCTTCTCGAGTCCGCGGAGGATGTTGTTCATCGCGTACACGGACATGAACTCACCCGATGTTATCAGCAGTACGGCATCCGCGTTCTCCTTCCTGGCCGGGACGGAGAATCCTCCGCAGACGACATCTCCGAGGACATCGGAGATCCTGTAGTCCCTGTTGATTTCAGATATCCTGTTGAACAGCAGTTCCAATCCCTTGCCTGCGCACCCGGTGCCGGGCTTCACAGCCTGGCATTCGGCGCACAGTATTCCGTCGGTGCCGTCGAAGACCGTCTCCGTAGTGACCTGGGTGCCTTCCAGCAGCAGCCTGCAGGAGTCTTTCTTGGGATCGCATCCCACATGCAGCACGGAGCATCCCCTGGCCGAAAGGGCGTACGATATGTTCGCCGATATCGTGGATTTGCCTATGCCGCCCTTGCCGTAGATCGCCAGTCTGAACATGAGATCCTCCGTCCCGGTCCTGCAGGACCGCCGTAACGTATCCCGTAACCTGTACTGATAAGATATAGTTGGCGTTATCATCCAAAATTTAAAATCGGGTATGGCGGATTGGTCCACCCATGGGACAGGCAGACACTACCTTCCATGATGACGAACTCGGCGGATCCATCAGGGATTTCTGGGATCCCGTGTCAGCCTGCTGGCGACGGTGATGATGTTCGTCAGGGAGATAATAATCCTGGTGCTGTTCTACATCTCCACTTTCTTCAGCATGACCGCGATATACTGGTCCCTGGACATTGCGGAGCTGGCAGGTGTGATACTGATGCTGGTCTGCGTGTACTACGCGGTAAGGAAGACGCTTCCGCCAGAGGGCATAAACAAGAGCAGGTTCCCGAAGACGGAGTGAGGGTCGTTGCCTGGGCGCTCCGCGCACGGCCCTATCACGTTCGGGAAGAACGTCCAGTCCTCAGGGATCAGGGTCGTTCCGGGATGCGAAGCATTCAATCCCATTCGGTCCGATCGCGATCTTCAGGGAATGGTCAGCGCCTTCTCTTCTGCCATCTATAATATTCCCGGAACAACCGCATCTTCATCCGATGGCCATAGAAACCCTTATAATAAACTACCCAATCTCCCGACTAAGGCCGGGGTGGCTCAGCCTGGTGGAGCGTCGGACTCATAGGGTTCTGGTCAATTAGGGCCTCTTCCAGGGAAATCCGAAGGTCAAGGGTTCGAACCCCTTTCCCGGCACCATCATCTCTTCTCGTGATCCTCGTTCAGTATCGCGTTGCATGTGTCGACGAGGAAGTTTATCGCCGTCCTGTCGACGAGCGAGTACTGTATCTCCTTGCCGTCGCGTTCCGAGGACACTATGTTGCATTCCTTCAGGACCTTCAGGTTGTGCGATGCCAGCGAAACGGATTGGCCCGTGACGCCTGCGAGCTGGTTCACGCTCATCTTCCCGCCCATGAGGGCGGATACCAGCGACAGCCTGTTGGGGTCGGCCAGCGCTTTCAGCACTTTGTTGTACCCCATGTCCAGGTCACGGATCCTTTCAGTGACCGCTCTGAGGTCCTCGTCGGTGTATGCCGCGGACCCCATGACCTCGCTGTAGAGGCTCGACGTCCCTCTGGGCATGCGGGCTATGATCGCGAACGACAGGGGTATCTTCATCACGCCGTCGCGGGTCAGGACGGAGAACGGCTCCTTGTCCAGGGACAGTATGCGGAACTCCGAGAATCCGAGGCCCAGGAGGACGCCCATGTCCCATGCGGGACGCCTCTCCCTGCTGGCAGGGAAGTTGGGGGTCAGGCGGCGGATGATGTTCAGGTCCACGTTGTCGATGTTGGTGTTGGCATGGAGGTTGTTGTCTTTGCCGTTCTTCATGTCTAGGTAGTTGCGGCGCCTGCGGAAGTCCTCGTCGAACTCGTCCAGATACCAGTTCCCGTCGATCACGATCAGGAACCCTCCGGGCTTGAGGAGGTCCATCCATGACGAATACGCTCCGATGGGATCGGTCAGGTTCCATATCACGCTCTTGGCGATGACGATGTCGTACTCATGCTTCAGAAGTGGCGGATTGCATACGTCCCCGAGGACGAAGTTGATGTCCACATGTGCGTACAATGCGTTCTGCCTTGCGTATTCGAGCATCTTCTCCGATGCATCCACAGCGGTGACGTCATGCCCGAGGCGTGCTACGGTTATCGCGGCGAGGCCCGCTCCCGTGCCCATGTCGGCCACCTTCAGCCGGCGGTTGAACCCGAGCTGATTGCGCATGATGTTCCTGAGGACATTTGAATCCAAATCCAATTCTTTCCTCGTGGAGATGCTGTAGCCCTTCGCACGGGCGTTCCAATAGTCCGTGGATTGCTGTTGGATGGAAGAACTGTCCGCTCCGTGCGCGCCTTTTGGTACCGTTTGATCCTCGGATGCCATCATCGGATGTATAATCCAGCTTTCTTATAGCGTTTTCCGACAGTGTCATGATTATCCATCCAACATCCACTTATTCAAACGGAAATTCAAGTGATTTATTAACAAATCATGAAGTTTTTATATGATGTTTCCAAAAAACCCCCCAATTGGAACATATATCCAATAAAGTGATTGACATGGAAAAGAAGACTTTGGCAATAGTCATCGTTATCGCCGTCGTGATCGTCGTGATCGCAGCGGCATTCGTCGTCATGTCCGGTAACAACGGGGGGAACACACCCTCGAGGTCCGAGGCAACCGACGTCCGTCTCACCGTGTTCGGTAACGCGAACGGTGACGACTACCTCAACAACGATGATGTCCAGTATATTCAGAATATTATTGATGGTAAGCAGTCCCTCGTCGACTCCCCCAAGGTGCAGGTCCTGACCGCATACGGCACGACCAAGTACACCGCAAGGTACTGGGCCGACGCCAACTGCGACGGAGCGGTCGACAGCAAGGACCTCTCCATCGTGAAGAACATCGTCAACAAGGTCAAGGGCACCGAGGTCAAGTTCTTCGATGTCGACAAGATGGTCGGCACCTGCGAGTTCCCCCTGACCACCTACGCCGTCGGATACAAGAGCAACTACGAGGCGGAGCTGATCCTCAAGAACGTCGCCAACTGCACGTACGTCGACAACCAGGTCGGAAATGGCGGATCCTACGCCCCTTGGTTCCAGATGTTCCTGGATCAGAACCCCAAGTGCTTCGGAAGCAGGTTCACCCCCGACTACGAGACCTTCAAGGGAGACGCGCCCTCCTACATCCTCTCCGGAACCCGCGCATGGTTCGATCAGAACATGGAGGAGACCGTCGCACCCCTCGGAATCGACGTCGTCAGGCTCCCCTTCTGGGAGGACACCACGACCGTCTCCGGAATCCTCACACTCGGATGCCTGTGCAACCTTGATGCGGCTGCACAGGAGTACGCGAAGAGAGCTGACGCAGTGCTCGACTACATCCAGGACTACGTCAGCGGAATCAAGAAGGAGGACCGCCCCCTGATCTTCGCCGGATACAACGGAACCAGTATCTCGACTTGGCACAACGGTATCCAGGAGCTCATCGAGGCCTCCGGCGGAAGGACCCCCTACGACGTGGGATTCACCAACGGAAGCATCGACGGAGAGGGAGTCAAGGTCATGGATCCTGACTGGATCGTCTTCGACATGTACTACGGATTCCTCGAGACCGACGACCAGCCCGCGGAGTACAACTACATCTACGACCAGGGCAACACCAACAACAGGTACTTCAACGCCATCGCCGGAAGCAGGGCCTACTACAACGACCAGGTCCTGATCCTCGGTCAGGGTGTCTACATGGGTCCCGCATCCTACATCGGAATCGCATGGGTGTTCAACCACATCTACCCCAACGCGAAGCAGTTCGATGTCAAGTCCATGCTCAGCGACTACATCAGCACCTACCACCCCGACAAGGCCAGCACCGACTACATGTCTCAGGACTGCTTCGATGTGGATACCTACGACGACTGGATGTCTAAGAACGTCGCAGGCTACACCAAGGTGAAGAAGACCTACAAGGCCTGAAATTGCTTTACGAAGGGGGATCCACCCCCTTCGACCCTTTACGGAGTGTTGTTCTTATGCAGTTGACAGAGGATGTCAAGGATTACTGGAACCTCAGGAGCGAGGGATTCTCCTCTTCCATAAGGGAGGAGGCGGAGTTCAAAGGCGCCGCGCTGGCGGACAAGCTCATAAGTGACGCTGGACTGAGGCCGGGGTGCAAGGTCCTGGACATAGGATGCGGGCCGGGTCTGTTCACGATGGTCCTTTCGGGACGCGGGATGGATGTCACCGGCATAGACTATTCCGACGAGATGCTCAACAGGGCCAGGGCCAATGCGCGCGAGCGCGGCATAGACGCGGAGTTCGTGAAGATGGACGCCTGTGACCTCGATTTCGAGGATCGCTCCTTCGACGCCATCGTGAGCCGCAACGTCCTCTGGAACCTGGAGAGGCCTGCCGACGCCTACAGCGAGATGCTGAGGGTGCTCAGACCGGGGGGAAGACTGGCCGTGTACGACGGCAACTTCTATCTTCACCTGTTCGACGAGGATTTCAGCCGGGCAAGGGAGAGTCGCAGGGAGGCATGGAATGGCAAGGACGTCAAGGGAAGCCATGACAAGTATCGCGGAGACGTCGATTTCAACATCATAGAGGAGCTGGCTAAGGACCTGCCGCTGAGCAGGGAGCTGAGGCCGGCGTGGGACGTGAAGGTCCTGCAGCAGCTGCCTTGCTCAGACATAGCGCTGCGCCTCCATCGCGGCAGAGGAGGATCCGAGGAGGATGGCCGCCTGGTGGTCGGCTTCGAGATAATCGTCACCAAGGAGAATGATCATGTTCAGTAAGTTGCGCAGGGGAGAACCCACTCTTCAATCCTCAGGTCCCGCCAGTGCCGGGGACACCATGGCAAGGGATTATCGCAAGTACGTCTACAGGAAGATCCTGTTCATCATAGGCTGTGTCGTGGCGGCGATCATAGTGTTCGCCTACGCGACCACGTACGGCTCGTCCAACATCAGCATGTGGGACGTCTACAGTACGATCTGGAACCACTTCTTCAACCCCGAGCTCGTCGACCCTTACGACGAATGGGCCATATTCACGATCCGTCTGCCCCGTATCTGCGCGGGACTCATCGCAGGTATGTCCCTCGGTGTGGCGGGAGCCGCCATGCAGAGCATGATGAAGAACCCGCTCGCGGATCCTTACACCACGGGTATCTCCTCCGGAGCATCCTTCGGTGCGACGCTCGCAATCGGTCTCGGGATATCCGTCGGCGGAGCCGGGGATGCCGGACTCGTCCTGACCGCATTCGTGTTCTCGCTGATCCCGGCGGCTGTCATCATATTGGTCTCATCATTGAAGCACACCAGCGCCGCAACGATGATCCTCGCGGGTATCGCTGTGATGTATCTATTCAACGCCGCCACCACGATCATAAAGCTCGGACTGTCCGATTCCAGCCTGTCCGCAGTGTTCAACTGGACCGTTGGAGACCTGTCGGGGACCACATGGTCCGACTGTCAGGTCATGCTGGTGTTCACAATAATCGGTACTGTCATACTGTGGGCGCTGTCCAAGAAGCTCAACATCCTCATCACCGGGGACAAGAACGCCAAGGCGCTCGGTCTCGATGCGCACAAGCTCCGTATCGTGCTGCTGATCCTCATCTCGCTGATGGCCGCGTCCATCGTGTGCTTCACGGGAATCATCGGATTCGTCGGACTCGTCGCTCCGCACATAGTGAGGATATTCCTCGGTTCTGACAACCGCTATCTGATCCCGGCATCGGCGATGTTCGGTGCGGTGTTGCTGATGGTGGCCGACCTGATCTCAAGATGGGTCATAGCCCCCACGTTCCTTCCGGTCGGAGTGATCACCGCGTTCATCGGATGTCCGATGTTCATGTACCTGCTGATCAAATCCAAGAACTCGGTGTGGTGATGGAATGGGACTGAGCATCAACGCGAAGAAGCTGGATCCCGAGATGAAGATGGATCCGGACCAGCCCATAGTGGACGTCATCAAGCTCGATTTCGGATACGATCCCAACGTGCCTGTCATCAAGGACATCAACGTCACGCTGGACAAGCCGGAGTTCGTATGCATCATGGGTCCGAACGGTGTAGGCAAGTCCACGCTGATCCACTGCATGAACCGCATCCTGAGGTTCACCAACGGTACGATCATGATCGGAGGCAATGACACCAAGGACATGAGGCTCAAGGAGCTGTCCTCCTACATGGGATACGTTCCCGCGTCGAGCGAGGACACGTTCCCTCTGACCGTTGTGGACACCGTAATGGTTGGACTGCAGAACGACTTCAAGTTCGGGACCAACGACGAGGACCTGAAGAGGGTCTACGAGACTCTGAGGATGATGAAGATCGAGCACCTGGCCATGAGGAACTTCAACGAGCTGTCCGCCGGTCAGCACCAGAAGGTCATGCTCGCGAGGGGACTCGTGAGAACGCCCAGGATAGTGCTGCTCGACGAGCCCACATCCAATCTGGACATCAAGCACCAGATCGATGTGACGAAGACGCTCAGCATGCTGCCGAAGGCGAAAGGGATGCTGGTGATCATGATCAGTCATGACATCAACATCACCGCGAAGTTCGCGGACCGCATCATCATGCTCTCCGGCGGAGGGGTATTCGCCGACGGCACGCCTGCGGAGGTCCTCACCAAGGAGAACATCAGGACCGTCTACGGAGTGGACGCGGATGTCATCGAGGTCGATGGCAGGCCGCACATAATCCTCAACGACTGTCTCGAGGATGCGTACATCCCCACGGACCTAGGTCCGGTGGATGACTGAAACTCCATTGTATCACTCAGGGGCCGGCAGGGATGCTGGTCCCAACCCTTGTCAGACTATCTATATTAACTTGACTTGGACAGTTCGATCCTGTCTGGATGACAGAATAGACCGCCCAGGTACGTGCCTGTCCGCTCATGCGGTAGGCGATTCGTCCCTTGCGGGAACGGGGTTGCCAGTCAACCCCTTGAGGAGGAT
>JAEEGL014418860.1_pt1 | contig 57669 bp, 83 predicted proteins | sample 9134231 | NCBI WGS metagenome assembly JAEEGL01 (sample SAMN16246548, study PRJNA631951) | gut metagenome | biome: gut microbiome; feature: rumen; material: fiber-attached | host: Bos | place: Iran: Karaj | collected 2018-10
CGGTTCGTCTGGATGCTCTTTATTCCAGTTATAGATCAGCTCAAACCCATGTTGCGCCCCCTCAATAAGTTTAGCTGCAGAATAGAGAGGGCTCTTTCTCTTATAAAGGGTGATGGCTCTGCCAGAGTGGATGAAGTATACATGTTCAAGCGGAGTAATGGCAAAGCCACGCTTAAACGTGCTGACCCCTTTCTCATAATCTATGTCATATGCTTCGTGAAAATGTAAAGCTCCTGGGTCAGAACCGTCCTCTCCAGAGATCTCTGACTTGTAGTGGGCCACATAGTAGCCGCGCTTGCGCATCTTCTCCCATGCTGGCCCACCTATAATGTTACGTGGGCATACGGTATGCAAAGGCTTAGGAAGATTCGGCATAGTGAGGAGAGGAGCCCCACCGTTCTCTGGGCATTCCCACTTAGTCCTCAGCTCTATCGGATACTTCTTCTCCATACATCTCCTTCCATTCAGCTTCGCCCATCCAGAAGAGAGCGTCTGCCTCTTCTTGCTCAGCCATTATATCATCTTGCCAACTCATCGTTCGCCTCCTTTCTTATTGGTTGATTATTCCTGTGCCACTCTGCATGGCATACAGAGCACAGCCACCTTATTTCTAACGGATAGTTGTAATCATCATGATGTGCTTCAGCTGGCTCTGCTCCGCATATCTCGCACGGTTGCCTTACTACTTTTCCTGACCTGATCGCCCTAGACAATGCTCTTCTAGCTCTTTCTTCAGAGAGAAATTTCTTATAACTTTGTTTTCGTCTTGCCCTTACTCTGTCCTTGAATTCTGGGTCTTCGGCGTACCTTTGTCTAATATAATCTCTGCGGAATTTTCTTACATGCTCTCGATTCCTATTTGCCCATTCTTTTTTCTTTTTCTTTATATGTTCGGCGTTTTTCTTGCGATATTCCTTTTGTTTTTCTCGTAGCTCTTCTTTATGCGCTTTGATATATTCTTTATTTTTTGCTCGAAGCTCTGCTTTATGGGCCACATAGTATTCGCGCATATATTCCCTGACATGCTCTCTGTTTTTCTCAGCCCATTCTCTTTGCTTCTTTTGTATCTCTTCTTGATTCTCTTTTCTGTGCTTTTGCCTCCACGCTTTTATTTCTTCCTTATGTTGTTCTCTGTAAGCCTTACTTTGAGCGTTCTCTCTTTCTTTGTTTTTTATGTAACGTTCGTGCCTAGTTTTCTTATCGTAACCCGCCATAGTTATCTTTCTTTCACTGAGATGCGCAACACCTTGTTGGTGTCTTTCACGCCATTTGGAAGTACACCATTCAGCGCTCTATATGCAGTTATTTTTCTATTATCTAGAGACTTAACTACTTTGCATAAAGAATCGTCTACGCTGTTAATATCTACTCCGTCTTCTAATTTATATTTCCCAGAAGAGGTCAAACGCAACTTAACCGACTCTGTTTCGTATTCGGACAAATTCCGCTTTTCTAATTCTTCACGAATCATATCTGTGAGGACCGCTTTCTGCTCGGCTAGGCGTTTCTGAGTGGTAATGAAGTTTGCAAATTGCTCGTCACGAGTGGCTAGTTCGTTCTCTACCTTCATCAGCTCTGTTTCTTTGCTTGTATATTCCTCAACCAAATCATTGAGGGCTTGTAAATCTTTATTTGGGGCCTCGAATGGCTCAGTGAGCTCAGCCGAGGCGATTGCTTCATCCATCATTTTTTTATTCTCCTTTTGCTTCATATTTGTGCATTTCTTTCTGCAATTTCTCATAAGTCTTCAGAGCTTCTTCTAGAGAATCAATATTGTCTCTAGCCATCTCTGGAGAACCACAATCTATTGCTCCCTTAATTTGCTTAGCTTGAGCAGACATCAAGAATCTAAAAGCCTTGTCTATCCACTCGAAATCATTGTTGTCTAAAGATTGTATTTTCATTTTTCTTCTCCACTTACAAAATTATTATTTTCGTCAGTATGCGCGATATATTTAACCATGTCACTACTTTTATGGAATAGCTCAACCATGTCAGCGCCACGCATCGGCATAATTCTTGTTTGTATTTCTGGCCCGTCATCATGAATCATGATGATGAAATCATCTACGTCAGGATTGACTGTCTTTAGATGATCATAGAGGTCATTAAGCAATTTTGAAATTTGCGGCGCAACCGTTCTGTGGACCAAAAATTTTCTATTCATTTTTTCTCCTTACACAATCGGCGCACTCAATGTGATATGCACCGTTTACTCTTTTAGTTATTTTTATTCTATCGTTTTTGTTTCTCTCAAGCCTTACTGCCTTATCAATGGAAGACGTCTCTAGCTCGTCTATGTATCTTCCGCATTTATCACAATAAAGCTTGTATTGTTTGATAATCATATTGTTCTCCTTATGGTTCCCCCTCCGTAGAGGGGGCTAATTGTTCATGCTAAAAAGGAATCTCTGAAAGATCAATCTCTTCGCCGTCTTCGACGATTGTCCCGGCAGGAGTAGCTTCAACTTTTTTAGTAGAGTTACTGCGACCGAATGCGATGCTTGGGTTCTTGAAGTCAGCACGCATGTATGGGCGACCGGTGTTCGGGTTAATCTTCTCGTCTTCGAAGACTTCGATTTCTACCTCTGGATTCTTAGCGATTGCTCTATCGAAGGTAGAGAGATAGGTGGCAATAATATCCTTCTCGCTCTTCTTGCTTTCGCAGTTCTCGATAGCCTGCTTAGCTTTGTCTTCAGAAATACCGAACTCCTTGAGCATGTTCATGAAGTGCCATGCGGTCCAGTTAAGATTCTTGCGAGAGATTGCGTGAGAGATTTTTGGATAGCGAGTGCCGTCATTCTCTTCAAATTCCATTTCCATCCAGTAGGTTGTTCCGCCTTGAGCGTTCTTGCTTTCACGGATGTTTAGATCAGCGACCGTCACTTTGTATGGGCCTGGCTGTGCCATGCGAGCAAAGTTGCCGCCACCATCTTTTTGTGCTTGTTCCCAGTTAATCATTGTTTCCTCCTTCTTTTATTCTGATTTTCTTACGTTTTTTGATTGGGAGAAGTTCGTACGGAACTCCTCGGGTGTGTGAGGCTGTTGTTTTACTAATGTTATCCTTTGTTAGCTTTTTCGGCTTTCTGAGCCTTGCCAGTGGTGATAAGCGAATGGAAGTCAAACTTATCATCCATTACAAACTCGTCTTCTTGAATGCCCATACGGTTCTTAGCCATGATAACATCGGTCGGGTTCACAATTAAGTGACGCACGCCATCATCGTCTCGCTTGATGTAGAACAAATTATCGACCCACTCCACGAATACATTCATGGAATTTATGTCCATCTTCGGAGCGATACGATCTATGTTAGTGCCGTCAGAATCCATAAGAGTCTTCTTGTCGGCGTGGGCGATCAGGATGATACCATAGCCCTTACGATTGAGCATGTTCAAAAACTTCACGAGGGTGTTCCTGATGTAGTTCTCAAGCACCTGCTTACCATTTCCGTAACCACCTTGCGACTTGTTAAGGGTGAGAGTAGCAGACTCCATAAGAGCCTCGAGCGTCTTCCCCTGACCAGCGCCAGATGTCTTAGCCGCGAATAGATTCACGAGCCAGTCAACTGAGTCGATTACGATATATTTATATTCTTGCTTAGGAGCTTTAAAAAGCTCGAGTAAGTCTTGCATCAGTTCATCCGCTGTTGCAACCGGAGTTTTAGTCACATCCAAGAATGATAAGCCTCCCTCAATATCGAGGAACAAGGCGTCTGGGAGAGTGGCGGCAAGGTAAGATTTACCTGCACCAGATAACCCAGTAATCATTACTTTAGGAGCGACTTCAGTCTTTCCTGAAATAACTTTCATTGAATTGTCCTTTTTTATAGTTTATAGTCCCTGTTCTGTGGGCTAGAACAGGATAATTGTATTGTAGCAAACAAAGGCGATTTTGTCAATCCCTTACCTCTCCCACTTGCTTTTGTTGGGGAACATACTTTTGATCAGCTCCCCCACCTCTCCTCGGCTAAACGATAGGTCGTCCGTCGAGATGAATGGCATGTCTTCCGAAGGAAGATCGTCAATCTTGAAGACCTTTACGTCTTTCATTTCTTGTATGTCCTCTTCATTTAAATAAAGATTCCCATATAGAGATCGAGTGCCTCTGGTGTCTGGGAATAAGCTGATCAGCTCACGCAGGTCTCCTCTGTTAAAGATCATTGGTACGTGCAGCTCAAAGTTCCATGTGGAAAACCCCTTCTCTTTGAGAGCATTTATTGTGCGCTCGATGTTTCGCGTATAGCCAGTGGGTCTGTTCCCATTGTTACGCTCAATGTGTTTGCATAGCTGCTCGAGTGTGCCGTATCTGTATGCTAGCAAGTTTTCCACAGGCTTCGTCACGAAGAAGTCGTCGTTAAATAGCACGAAGTTCTCGCTGATCCTATCGTCTTCTGCTATGCTCTTGAGCATAGCTCTAACTTTGTCCCATTTCGTCTTGCCTTGTTGCCTCACCAAGACTAGCCTGTCTGGATGGAAATACATAGGCTTGCCCCCATAGAAGAAGACTCTATTATGTGGAAAGTTTTGTTCCACTGATCGTAGCGAATAACGTAGTTCCTCGTTAAAAACTGCGTCCTTTACCACGTAAACGATGTCTAGATATTTAGGACTCACCCATCCACCTCGCATGATTCTTTGGCGATCTTGTTAAGCTCTCGCACTTGTTCAACCGTAAGGTTCCCCCATCTTTCTTCAAAGCTTTTCATTCTAGTCCCCCTCTTTTGTGGCAGATCGGGCATACCTTATGTCCGTCTTCGTTTGTCTCTAGATCTTTGGTTTCGCCCTCCCACCCACATAAGGTGCATTCCCAGATTGCTTTAAGCATCATATTCCTCCTTTCTTTTTTAATTTTACTATATTTAATTTTGATAAACGATAATCTTCTCTCCCCTTCTTTATATTATCCTCAGGTGTTAGAAGCCTTAGGTTCGTATAATGGCATAGCTGGACAATCTCTTCTTTTGTTTTTGCTAGAGCCAGAGGTTTTATATGATCAATATGGCAAGGTTGCCCAACCCATTCAGTATGGTATTCTTCCAACCAGGTTCTTTTCAAATACTCAGTAAAGTCGTCCAAAGAACACCCAAGAATTGCCTCGGCACGAGCTGGCTTGACTTCGCTTTTCTGATTAAAAGACCTCCACACTAACAATCTAGCTTGCTCTTTCAATTTAAAATTTGGATCAGTGCGCAGCTTCTCCTTCTTCTTCTCATATTGGCGTTTGAGCAGCTCTTCCTTGTTCTCCCTATAATAGTTCCTTAAATATTCTATTCTCTCTCCCCTGTGCGCTTCTCTGTATTTCTTCATAACAGCAAGCAACTTTTCTCTATTATTGGCATATCGTTCCCTGAAATACTGGTTCAGCTCCTCTCTGTGAGATTTTCTATACTTCGCTGCTTTGGTCAAAATCTGCTCTCGATGTTTCTGGTAATATTCTTGCTGCTGTTTACGTATCTTCTCAGTCCGCTCTCTTGCCATTGCTCAAGCCCTTCCCTAACAGCCATGTCTTAACGGCAAAGTCACTTTTATTTTTTAGACACTCCATTATGTCTCCTTCAACAGTGTCTTCTGTTTGTAGATAGTAATATAAACAGTTTTTAGTTTGCCCCTTTCTTAATATCCTGCCTCTTGCCTGGACAGCGAGCGAGTATGCATATGTCAACTCTACGCTTACCCAGACTCGCAGGAAGAATAGGTTCAGCCCTTCGCTTCCAGACTGCCACTGAGACAAGACAATATCATATTTGCCTATCGTATCTTTAGTTGGTATCTGATGATGACTGCCATCTATACGCCACACCTTAGCCCCCTTCGGCAAAACCTTTTTAGCTATCGCCTCAATGGCGTCGGCTGTGGCTGTGTAATTGTAGAAGATAATGCAGTTCTCACCGAGCCCTTCTAAGAAGTCCGAGATCCACTGCTCTTTCTCTTTCGTGAAACACAGCTGCCTTAGGTAGTGGAATGTCTTGCTAGGGTTGTCTAGGAAGTCATCATAGTCTTCTGACAATGTGCCGTCTTCGCATAGCTTCTGACGCATTTTAAGCACTTTGTCATAGCCTTTTGGCTTTGGGAAGTAAACTACTTTGTGTGTGGCTTTCGGAAGCTCCTGAGTGATTTTAGACGTGTCTGGCGCATAAGAAATCTCAGCCCACCACTTCTTCAGCGTCTCTTCTTCTCGGTATCCGGCAATCTCCGGGAATCCTTTAAAAGTTTGCACGATACAAAAGCGTTGCAAGTAGTGTGTTTTGTTTGAGACCAACCCACAAGCCTGGAAGTATGCGCCATAAGAAATCCAGTAGTCACCAGGTGTGCCGGTAAAGCCTACCCAGTTGTCTGTTTCCTTGGTAATCTTGAGGAACGACTTACCCATGCCGGTCGTCCAGCCCTTAGCTCGCTGGCAATTATGTGTAAGCACTCCGTTAGCGAAGAAGTTGTGGTTATCCTCTACGTCGATACAATAGACAAAATCTGGGTCACGATAGAGTCCAAGTTTTTTGATATCTCTGAGTTTGAGAATCTCAATATTTTCCACCCTAACTCCTCTAATTTCTTCTCTTTCTTCCTGTCTTTTGCTTTTATTCCCCTCGAATGATGGCTCTCCCCGTCGCACTCTATCCCTATTTTGTAGTAGGCGTTTCCTATGTCTAGCTTGTAATTGCTTGGATATCCCTGTTGCTTCTTGCCTAATGAGACCGGCTGTTCCATTTCCCATCCTCTGCTCACTTTGTTCAACGCTTTGAAGAGCGCCAGTTGTGGTTGGCTGAATTTGCCATTGCCGCCTCTTAGTTCTGGATGCTTCACCCATACGGGTTGCCATCCTCTTACCTTTTTTGTTTCTAGCGCTTTTTTCAGTATTTGCTTGTCTTTCGCTGGGTTGTTTACTTTCATACGCATGCTTAGTTTTTCTTTTTGAGCCGCCAAAGCGCATACGCCATTGTCGCAGAAGAACTCCCGCCCACTTGCTAGCCTTTGCTTTTGGGATGCTGTCCATTCCTCGGCACGACTCTTCTTCCCGCACCACCCACACACACGGAACTCGCCGTATTTCTTTATGCAGTGCTCCAGGCCAACCTTCTCGTTGAGAGCTCTCGCACAACTTGGAGAACAACAGATTCTTCTCCCCTCTTTCGCCCGTCTCTTTATATTGTACTTTTGATATTTGTTCTTTGGAACAATCTCTTTTCCGCATATTGCGCAATTCATACAATATATCTCCTTTTTTGATATTTTCAGCTGGCTTGTACCCGTCGCTTGTATAGTGCGGGTGATTACCTGTTGAAATTATAGCAGTTCCATCGGACAAAGACAAGCGATACATTTTCTGTGGCGCTTTTTTCTTGATTAAACGCGTTATCTTTTTGTATTCTAAGCTTCCCTTAGAATGGTTGTAAGACAAGACCTTATCTCCTAACTTTAAGTCGGCAATTTCTTTGTCTCCGTTAGCTGTTTCTACTTTTGTATCACCAGCCAAACACTCGTCAGCCACGATCACCCACTCTTTAAGGTCTCGGCGGTGAGCGTCCACCCACTTATGCAGGCTGTTCCATGAGACCGTCTCGAAAGCGTCTAGGCTTCGCCTAAACCAACGCCCACGGAAGTCGTCTGCCTCAAGCTCAAAGTCGTTGCGCCCCTCAGCGTCTTTGGTCTTACTCTTAGAAGCAGTGGTAATGACCAGAACTTTGTGTAGTTTTTTGATTTCGCAGACTGTTTGCGCCCAGACCATAGCGATTGCTGTCTTGCCAGTATTATGAACTACAAAACAATATCTGTCTCCGACAAAATATGTGTATGGTGCTCGTTTGAGGCTAATAGCATAGTAGGGTTCTGCTTCCATGATCTTGACTCTCGACAAGCCCAATCTTTCAATGTCCCCCTTGATATGCCTGGGTATCGTTGTTGCATTTGGTCGTAGAACTCCGCTCTCTCCAGATTCTCCGCCTTCGTATGCCCCATATTTTTTGTCAAAGCTAGATAAGCTTCTCTCACAAACTGCCTGTCTTCCTTCGACGATCTGTTGTGCGTTGGACCTTTTGGAGCTTCTATTCTCCCTGTTGAGTATCCCCACCACGCATTGTATTTCCATGTGCACCACTCCAGGTTCTCCGCTCGATTGTCGCTCGGATTTGAATTGATATGGTTCACACATGGCAAGTTGTTGGGATTTTCTAGCCAATTCTCCGCTACTATTCTGTGCACTTTCACGGTTTGCCCATCCATCATAGTCCTGTAATGCCCATCCTTGTCCTTGGCTGGCTTCATTACTGCTACAATGTTTGCACCGTATTGCCTTGTAGTCAAAAGCCTGCCCATATTGCTTACATAATAATTTGAGCTGTGCCCTCTGACTTGTTTCCAATGCTCCCCAAATAAGCTGATAGAGCGGATAGTATCCTTCTCCATTGAAGTAAGGATGGTCATAGGTTGATCTAATTGTTTCGCCATTATAAGTAAATTCTATCATTGGCTTTGGGTTTTGGTCAACCCTAAACACGCTACTAACTTCGCCTATCTTTGTTATCTGTTTATTTTCATCATAAGCCCAAACCTTATCACCACTTTTTATTTTGTCAATTTGTTTGGTTGAACCGTCTGCCATTCTGACTGGCGTTCCTTTGGCAAAACAGCCCACTCCAGCTACGACTATGTGCTTGCTCGGGTTTTTCAGCAACGCAAGAACTGTATCGCTTTGGAATTTATACAGACTTTTGCTAGCGGGTGTGCGCGCGGTCTCTTCTCTCTCTTTCACTATCATCATTTCTTCGGTCTTCTTATCCTTCCGCCAGTGACGCCAGATATACAAGTGGCATTGGGGTTATAGTCAATCACCCACTTTTTGTTATAAAGAAGTTCATGAACTATCTCCTGCATGTCTTGCGTTTGCCCAAGCGTCAACACAAAGTCAACTAAACGCGTGATGTCTGCTTCCCTTTTTTCAAAACGCTTAGTCTGCACTCTATTCTTGCGCAACATTTCTCTGTGGGCTCTCATCTCTTCTTCGGTGTAGCCCAACGGTTTTCTCCCGACCTTTTTCTTTGTAGCTAGCGGATCATCTATAATGCCGTCTCTATTAGTATCCATTTATTCTTCCTCCTCTGGGTAAACACCCTTAATTGTTACACCTAATTGGTCAAAGACCTCAGGCTCATTTTGTTTTGCCCAACGCTCTGCTCTACCCAACTCTTCTTCAGTGTCGGCAGAGAAGCGCAAGACTTCTTCATAAAACTCTTCTAGAGAGTTGAACTCCATACCATCAAAGTGGTTTATAAAAGCGTCAAACATATTATGCTATCCTTTCTAGCTTAATGTCGTCAAGCTCAAAGGTCTCTCCGATCTTTGGCTCTTCCTCGTTCTCCATGATGTAATAGAACACAAGGTCATCATTAACGTCTAGGTGAGACTGAAGCCTCTTGTTCCAGTCAACATGTGCTTGGTCGTTTGCAGGGCAGTCTTCTGCAATTACATTTGTGCGCTCATATAGCTCTCTTTCATTTAATGTTGATAGTTTTACGATATAGCGAATCTTCCCAATCTCATCAGGGCTATCGCTTTCTGTTATTTTGAACTCTAGTAGTTTCATATTAGTCTCCTATTAAGTGTTTGCAGTTTGGACAGTGCCAGTCTGTATCTATTAAGTCTTGCTCTGTCCACGTGCACCTGCACTCGTCGCACTCAATATCCCCCTCACTGTCGTCTTCGTCTTCCCTGCACCACTCTGCATACAGAGGATAACAAGAACGAAGCGCAAAATCTTCTTGTGCTGGTGTCATATTATTTTCCTTTCTTATATTTTATAGTTCCCACCACCTTATTTTAACATTTATGTATATTAAAGTCAACGTTAATCTTTTACTTTAATAAGTCTTCTGGTTCTGGCACAATTTCTATATTCCCGCTTGCTTCCTTTTCTTCTAGCGTTTTCTTAATCAGCTCTTTTATTTTCTTGTCTCCTGTCCCTAGCAAGAACGGCATGCCAAATTGGTTGTCATATTGTTCCACCACTTTATCTACGATAAACAATATATCGCCCTTCTGTAAGACTTTCTCCTTTTGCATGTCATATAGCTGATCAACTAAGTCTGTCTTAATCCAGTTTCCTAGTGTCATGAAAGCAAACGCCTGTTCCACTAGATATTGTTCTAGCTCTGGTGTGCTTTTGATTGATATTGTTTCTTCCATTTTATTCCTTTCTTATTTATTCCATGCGTAGCCACTTGTCGCCGTCGCCGTCCGTCCACTCTTCGCCAATCTCTGGCTCGGTTTCGTCTGGTCTGATGTAGCCATACATGTCGTCATCTCCCCAAGATACGCCCATGCCTTGTCCCGCATGCTTTATCATTTCGTTCCAGATATGCTCGGCTTCAGTTTCTCCTGCCAGTCCTTTGTTGCCATGGACGAACTTATCATAGACAAGCTCCTCTTCCTTGGTCTCAATCTTGCACCACCAGTCGTTCGGATCGACATCATAATCAGGTTCTAGTGGCTCGCCGTCCATAGTCATACGTTTAAATGTCATGATTATCATTTTGTTTTCCTTTCTCCACCAATTCTTTTATGCACTTATCGCATAGCGCACAATAATCAATCTTCTCCTGCGCTATTCCTCTTAGCAATTCCTCGCTAGGGTTGTTGTCATACTCTAGCCAGTTCAGTTCCTCGCTAGGGTAAAGGTCTTGACACCTGTCGCAACAGTTCCATTCCATGTTCCCTAGCACGTCGTCAAAAGAATCAAGCCCCTCTTCTTTGCATTTTTTGTCTAGTTGCTTTAAGTTTGAGATACGATTGTGTCTAACCCTAAACTCTAGGTCTTCAATTATATCTTGCTTAGTGATACTCATATTATTCTCCTTTCATTAGCTCGTCATATCTTGCCCACGCCTCTTCCTTAGTGTGAAAGTCTTCCACCTCATCATAGAAGTCGCCGTCATCTTCTAGCCTCATGACAGCATAGTAATCGTTGGGCAGGTCATTACATTCTGTGATGACATCATCAGTCATGTTGCCGTTTTCATCAATCCTTATCAGCTCAGATCGGATAATCCACTCTTGAACTACTACATATTTTGGTTTATTCATGTTGTCCTTTCTCTAATCGTTTAATATATTCTAATAGCTCCGTATTGTTGTCAGCTATCTTTTTATCTCCCTCGTGGTAGCTCATATTGTTTCTCCTTCCTTATATTCTTACATCATCTGCTGTGCAGAGATAATACTCAAAGTATTCCTTCCCACCTTTTCTAAATCTTCGCATATTTGTATAGCGATATTCATCATTAAATTCCTTGATTTTCTCATCTCTCACTTTATTCGCTTCACCACTATAATACTGGGCTGGGGAAAAAGTGCCTAGCTTAATCCCCCAACCCTTAATGTATTCATTTTTCATTTGTTTTCTCCTTTCGTTTTTACATGCTTTATAAACCAATTTTCTAGATTGTCGCCGATAATTGGTGTTCCCTCAGTAGCCTTTCTCAATATGCGTACTATGGTTCTTGCATAGTCATCATCTGTCATCAAGCTCCCCTCTATAAACCCCTCTTGTGCTTCGTCCCATGTGTCATACATATTATTTCTCTCCCTCATATTTGCTAGCTGTAACAATGTTATTCATAATTTAATCCTTTTTACCTTCTTTCTAAAGCTCTTCTTTGATTTCTTTTCTTAGTCGTTCTACTCTGCACGCCCAATAACTTAGCCCGTGCATATCTACTAGGGCGTCTGCGTTGCCTAGTAAATAACTCACGTTTTCTTTAGCCTGCATGAGGTCTTTTAATAGGTTTTCTTTGTTGTTCATGATTTAATCCTTATAGTTATTAAAAATACTTAATCTAGTTTATTATTTGTAGGTCTTATAGATAGTCTCTGTAACTTCTCCTTTCTCATTTACTTCCCAGTCGCTCATATAACCGTCATAAGCGTTCTGCTTAAACAGGTCATATGCTTCGTCATCAGATACGTTCTCATATTCTCGTAACTGTTCCGTGATACCGTCAGCTAGCTTGTCGCAAGCGTCGATCATCTTGTCATAGAGTTCATCACCTTTGTCGCTTTGTTGTTTATCAAAAGTCATGTTCTCCCATTTGTCAGTCAGCTCGTTTAGCTTGTCATAAGCTAGCGCGTTTTCCTCGGTCATGTAACCTCGGTCAAGCTTATGTGCCACGGCTTCAGGTTCTTTTGCGCCTTGCCTAAACGGTGTCGTCAAGTAAAAGCTAGAATAGTGGTCGTGATAATCGAAAGCGTCAGCCCCTAAGTATTTAAACTCTTCCCCTTGCATGAACATAGCGTCATTGTAAGCGTCTTCCCATGCATGCGTCTGCAAGTCCTTGTTGCTTTCATAAAGATCTTTTAGCTCTTTGTCGTCTAGTTCTTTAAGCGTTTTCATTTTCTTCCCCTTTCATGGCTTCCAAAAGTTGCTCAGCTTTAGCAAGCACGTCCTCTTTCATGCCTATAAACTTGCGCTTGCTACCTTGCTCTTGCACTTCATAGAAGTCATAGTCATATTGTTTTTGGTGTCTCTTGGTTATGCTTAATGTGATCTGCATGTTGTCTCCTTTATACTAGCCATGCTTTAGTGCATGCCGTTTTATATTTGTCATTCACGGCTCGCTTAAACGGTTCATAGTCTGTGTTTTGCCATGAGAAGTATGGTATTCTCTGTTTTTCAGGTAGTCCATAATATTCCCATGCCTCAAGCGTGCCATTATGCTCACCCTTATCGTCTATATATTTTATACGTGCCATGTTACTCCTCTATACATAAGCGAATTTCTTGTCGCCTTTCATATAATACAAGCTTGCTATTGTGCCATAGTTGCCTTGTGAGTAAGCAATACAAGTATAATCTTGCCCCTCTCTTGCCTTGTTCCATTGTTCATAGTTCAAGGCTTGCTCGTTGCACAAGTCTTGCTTGGCTAGGTTTTTAACAAGCTCTCTTAATTGCTTTTGCGTTGTTTTTATAGCGTTCATGTTATTTGCTCTCCTCTTTTAACAGGTTATACATAGCATAGACGACTTCATAAGCTTCGGTTGTGCTTAGAAAACGGCTTATCTCATGCATGCCACCATGCTCATTTTTAAGCACAAGTTGCTTGCCTTGTGCTGTCTTATAGAAGTCATATTTGTTCTTTGTCATAGAGTTTAAAATGCTCAAGTAGTGTTCTACATTTTCCCATGTTATTCTACTCATGTTTTTCTCCTTATACCACGCCCCATGTCAGGACGGTTTTAACGTTTTTAATAGTGTCAGTGTCATAACTACCACCTGCCACAAGTTTAAGGTCATGCTTAATATCTTGCTCATATTTTTATTCCCCTTCCTCAAAAGTTGCAAGGTTTTCCCAAGTTATGCCTTCTCTATAATCATCATATATCGCCATAGCTTCTATAATCTTCTCTAGGTCGTCATAAGAGTCATAGATCAAGTTGCCTTCACTGCTCCATAGCGTGTAGTGATATTTAGCGTCATGCATTTCTAGTTGCCATTCGCTTGCTTTGTACCTACTAACATAACAATGCCTACCCCTTATGTAGTAGTCCATAGTCGTACCGTGTTTTTGTGGTCGTTTAGCTTTTAGTTTCATAATGTTTAGCCTTTCTGATTAAGTTTATCTTGCATGGCTTGGTGATAGCCTAAGCAATAACTTTCCATAACGGCAAGTTCTTGTGAATATTCTTCATTTTTGCCATGTGTGTATTGTAGCCCCACGTCCGTGTTAGGATAGACAATATCAATATAAAAAGAGTCATCATCTTTCTCGTCCGTGGTTACAACAATAGTTAGCTCATGGTATCTATAAGTTAGCTTGTTCTTTTTGCGTGTCATCTTGTAGCTCATGTTTTAAGCTCCTTTCGTGTGAGGTATTAAGTATTTTATAGTAACTATAAAATTGTTTTTGCGCCCTGTCGGCTCGGTCTCTACGCTCATCTATTCGCTTAAGTTTTGCACACTTAAGAGGTTTGAGTCGTCTCCCTTGTAACTCGGACTTATGGCTTGCTATGCCGTCCGACGTGTCTAGCTATGCCATGTTTGCCATGCTCGCATAAGTTAGAATTGTAAAGTTGCTAGCGCCTAACGTGTTAGCTTGCGCTTAATACGTCCATAATCAATGCCACAAAAAGATCTGAGTGTCGCTGTGTCTCTCTCCAGTTGTGTGTGTGAGGTGATTATAGAATAATTATATAATAGCTTGCTTTATTGCTTGCTTATAGAGTGATTAAAGCGTAACTTTTTAATGCTTGTATAATCTTTTAAACTCTTGCTTGCTTGCTTTTCTTCAAGCTTGCTCTTATTCTAGCACGGTATGATAAAAAAGTCAATACTACTAGCGCGCTTTTTTTGCTTTTCTTAGCTTTACCCCTGTTATTTTGAGCTTAAAAGTGTTGTATTTATTACAACATGCTTGCATTTTGTCTAGTTTGTCTATTCTATTTTTGTACTTTTCATAAGATCGCGATTTTTAACAGGGAAGAAAAAAAACTGGCAAAAGGTAGTGAAAAACACTAGACAGTCTAGACAGAATAATATAAAAAAAGCACTAGCTTTTTACAGTTTTTGTGCTTTTCGTCGCGTAAGCCAAAAGCCGTTTGTAATCTTGGTTATGCTTAATCGGGCATGGCAGAGACTCCCGTCTGAGTGGCGCGTTGGCCCCTGTTTACAGGGGCATGGAATGGGGTACTTCCCACAATCTTCCCCACTTTCCCCCACTTCCCCAACACTTCCAGCCACAGTCCACAGTCCACCAAGAACCAAGTTTGAAAAAGCTTGTTTAAGGCCTCAGACTTTTCCACAGGCTGTGGAAAACTTTGTCTAGAAAAATACCAAAAGGGCTAAAAAGGTCTAGACATCCCCCAGCTTTTTTGTCTGCCATGTCTAAAATAAAAAATTGAGATGTCTAGAAAAAAACTAGACATGTCTAGAAGAGCAGACAAAATTCACCCCTGTTTGTCTAAAAGTGTCTAAAAAGTGTCTAAAAAGTGTCTAGACAGTTTCTAAATAATAAACATTAACTAATGTCAAGACTTGACACTGTTTTCATCGAGTATGGTATACTAGAGACACGAATATCAAACTTTGATTCATAGGGAGCAGGATTATGAATGAAGACTATTATAATAACGACTATTACGGGAATTTTGACGAAGATTTGTATAAGGCGGGGATTAACATAACTGAAGTGCTACAGACGGTGCTACCGAATAACAGCATCATTTACACGATTTCTTATGAGTTTTTGGCACAGTATTCTGACGGGCAGAGGTGGGTCAAGGATACGGCGCTTTACGGGGGCGGAGGACTATCACTTAAGGACTTCAAGAAGCGACTACTGCAGGCAGTCACCAGTGCGCGGGAAACACTAAGGCATACGAAGCTTAACGGCGAAGAGGCGTAGCTATGCTGGGTGAGTTTTCGCCTAGCGTCCCATCGGCACTAACTCCACTGGAGACAATTAGGGAGGACTTAAGGCAGATTCCGGAGAGCGATAAGAGCGCGGCTCTCCAATTTCGCATCTTAGAGCAGCTTTTTAGCCGAATAGATTTTTTGCTGATTGGGCTGGGGTCAGAGATATTTAAGAGTGGGTTACGGCTTTATGCACGGCCACGCGGGTCTCTGGTTTATCGCACTATCCAGGAGCCACAGCTTAGGAGGCTGATTATCGAGGCGGCTAGGTCGCTGCCGTCGCCAGTCGCCTTAACTGGAGTGCAGATTAACAGGACTCTGGAGACTTTTAAAGACAGGCCTAACGCCATAACTACTATAGAGAGGAGGGTTTTCCAGGTGTCGAATAACTTGTTTTTTAATTTAGATGCCCCTGAGGGGCAGGATCAGCTAATGCGCGGAGAAGCCTTGTCGCCTGATACTAGGTGCTTCTTCAAGCTTTTTGACTCGTGTGCGGAGGATAAGGATGTGGTGATTTACCCGCAGACGACTTTTGATGATAAGTTTTCAAGGAAAGTAGAGTCGGCGTACAACTCCTTGTTGGCGCTTTTAGAGGAGTATGACTTGGGGGTGAATGAGGGGCTGCCCAAGGCGTCACTTAAGGCTACCTGCCAAGAGGAGGACCCCTTGCCTCGGCACTTCCCATTTATCGAGGATTGGGCGGACCATAACCCAGGACTCTACTGGGATTTGCTATCGCTTCCGGCTACGGTTTTTCTTAAGGAGAAGCCGCAGATTTTTTACTTCTTATCTGGTACGGGGGCCAACGGGAAAAGTTCGTATCTGGGGCTGATTCACTCTATGCTTGGTACGAACAATACTACTAGGAATCGTATGAGCGAGATGGCGGAATGGCATTTTAACACGCTTCTCCAGTATACTCTGTTTAATGCGCCAGACGATGAGGGGGATGCGATTTTTGACAACGAGAATTCTTTACGTATTTTTAAGAGCTTTGCGGCACACGCTACGGTGATGCTGCCTATTATGCATTCTCAGGAGCCTATGGCGCTGAAGGCGGACTTTATGAGTGCGCACCCGATGAACGCCGCACCTGACTGGGGCGACGTGTCCTCAGCCTCAGCTCTGACTCGCCGCACTTGTCTGATTCCATTTACAGCGGACTTCAAGAATAAGGCCGCACCGATTTCTAATTTCGCTAAGGCCACATTCACGCCGGACGTGTTGGCCCAATTTACGGGGGAGGTGCTCGCTCTCGCTACTTTCTATTCAACTCACCCGATTAAGTGGTCGGCAACAGTGATGGCGGCACATGACCGAGTAGAGGCGGAGAATGATTCGATTAGCCTCTACAAGAAGGCCTGGGAGAGATTCTTTATTTCCTTCCAGAATATGGGACTTTTGTATGACGACTATAGATGCTGGTGTGCAGCGCATGATCTTCCAAGCACTAAAGACATGGGAGCGTTTAAGACGCACTGGTTTGAATACACGAGCCACCCAGATAAGGCGTGGATTACAGGGACGGGGTTTGAGCGGCTACCGGATGAGAAGGGAAAGGTGGAGAGGAAGAATACCCTTTCTGCCCCAGGGAGTGCATCAGTGAGAAGAAGCAGAGAAAGGAGCAAGTTGCCACCGATACTGGACATGCTAGAGCTAACTGTGTTGCCGTTCAAGCCTTTCGAGCGATACGGGACTATTGGCCAGATGCACCACATAGAGGATTTAGATAAGGGGGTCGGACATACGTCATTTTCTGCAGTGGCGTTGCTGGAAGGAATAGAGAACAGTGGATATTGATGGATATACGGCAAAGCTTGACGAAACGTTTCCCTATGGTGAACAGTATTGGGTCTACCATGATGATTCTTTAGTGGGTTGGATTCGGTACCACTGTGGGATTCTAGCGGCTACCAATGTCACGGACAAAGAGGGGATGCTGCCTTCTCCGTTTCTCATTCATGAGCTATATGGCCCAAATCCAGACGATTCTTTCCCGTCTGGGGCGCTGAGACGGGCGGCGCTTAGGAAGTGCTTGGAAGCTATAGCTAAGCATTATGGTGCACCTCAAGATCCGGTTAAGTTGATTTTTGCGACGATGGGGCCAGCTGAATCTATCACTCTTGAACAAACTAATCTGTTTGGGGTCGACAATGGCTAGTCTTCTTGATAAGGTGCTTAACAGCAAAGATAATCCAACGGCAGACTCTTTGCTCTCTCCTGCCGACGACAGTCCACACCATCTTCCGGACGGTTCGACTATTTACGATTCGACGGTTGCGGCAATCAACCGCATTTTGGAGCTTAACCCGCATTTGCATAAACGTAGCACCGGCATCGCTTCTCGTCCTTATGCTTTATATAATGGGGCTCAGCCAGTCGATTTGGCGGACAGGCGCACGTTTTTGTCTTTGCTTAAGGCGGACTGGACGCCTCGGACTAGGTTCCAGCTAGTCTTCCTAGAACAGAAGATACTAGAGCTCGCTCCTGTTTTTTCTAAGGACTGCATTGTGGTCTCTGATGGGTTGCTCTGGGATAGAGAGCAGGGGAAGTTGAAATACTTTACGAAACTCGATAATATAAGGACGGTGAGTTAGTATGGCAACGACTAAACAGATAGCAGACAAGATCAAGAGGACCAAGTATGCCAAGGAGGCAGACTTCCAGGCTGACCTTATCCGTTGGCTTAAGTCTAAGGGGTGCTTTGTGATCAAGCATCAGGCTGGGCCAGGGGTCCCTGCTGGCACGGCAGACCTATCTTTTTACAACCTAGGCTTTTATGGGTTTATAGAGGTGAAACTAAGGAAGAACTCCAAGCATCAACCAGGACAGGACCCATTTATTAAGAAAATGAATGAATGGTCGTATGCTAGATTCGTGAGTCCAGAAACTTTCCCAGAATTAGAGGAGGACTTGCAAGATTTGAGAAAGGAAGATGTATGAACGCAATAGTCTGCTCGGTTGAGGGGTGTGATAGAATGGCGAGAACGGTTAGATGCGGTCTTTGTGATTTGCATTATAGAAGAAAACTCACTAACGGCGACCCAAACAAAGTTTGCTATAACAGAACAGGGATAACTAGAAAGTACCCAAGAGAATATTGCAGTTGGCAGGAGATGAAAACCAGGTGCCATAACAGAAACCGAAAGCATAATAAGTGTTATTTTGAGAATAATATAAAAATTTGTGATAGATGGCTTGAGAAGCCTAATGGGTTCAAAAACTTTTTAGAAGATATGGGGCCAAAGCCATCTTACGACGTGACGGAGAATGGGCATCCTGTATGGACGATAGATAGGATTGACCCGCTAGGCGATTATTCACCGGATAACTGTAGGTGGGCGAACAATATCCAACAGAATATCAACAAGGAGAGCATTAAGACGCCGTATATAGCGTTTAGGATGAATCGTTACATAGTGAGGATACCACGACTCAAGATCTGCAAAAGGTTTAAGACGTTAGAAGAAGCTAAAATGTTCAGAAAGGAGATGCTTGATAATGACAAACAAAGCTATAATCTGCTGTAAGTGTGGCGGTATAAGCGTTTATGCAGAGAGAGCCTATAAGGGTCTGTATCCGAATACCCCGGTACCAGAGATCTATATTTCGGGTAAGGGGTATAAACTTTTAGACACGCTTCCTCAAGGCTCGGAGGTGCACCGATTTCTGACCGGAGTTCTTAAGAAGAGGGGTAGGTACGGATACCTTCTTAGCTGGAAGGAAGATGGTGTCCTTGAGGAAGTCTATAACTTTATCAAGAATCAGAGGGTCCAGTGATACTGGGCCTCTCTTGCAACTGTCACGCTGCTGGTCCTCTTTTTCGTCAGTTCCTTTTTGGTGGGAAGGTCCCCAACTATATGAAGGTACCTCTGTTTAGGGGAGAAGAGGCTAAGGCTTGGGCAGAGAAGAACAATCTCCCCAAGATTCGATCTTATATCGAGAACCACTCTTCTTATGTGATTGTGGTGGGGTGGACTAGCAAGAAAGACTTAGACTGGGTGGACATTAACAACGCTGACTCGGAGCGACAGATACGGGCGGAGATGTTGCTTGAGCGGTTTAAAAACTCGTGATACAATGAAACTAATCAACCTTAACAAGAGAGGAAATATGCAGGAAGGATCTCTCCCTAAGAATTTCTTAACGTTTGATGAGGCTATCAAACTTATCCAGGCTGAGACTCGCGACAACCCTCGCGTCGACATCAGCCGCTTAGCCCGCAACCTTAAATGGCTAGAGGCTAAGCACAACTATACTATCTTCATGCTCAAGCGTGACACCAACGGTCAGATTGTGCCTAACGGCAACCGTCCAGTGGCGATCGCTAATGACTATGAGAAAACTACTCTTGAGCATACAATTCGCGAAAAATATAAGGAACTCGCACGCCAGGAATACGGTGAAGACCCAGTGCATAAAATCACCACTATGGTGACCGACTCTGAGTCTGGAGGCAACTATACTGGCCAGCCAATGGAAAACACCGAGTCCAAGATTAACGTTGGAGACACCATCTAATGGACGAGAGGTATCGTCTATTCTCCGAGGCTTTCGAGAATCTCAAGGCTGCTCAAAAGACCATCACCAAAGCTGAAGAGCTTCGTGATCTTAACAACGCCGAGAAGACTGCGAGGGAAGCTCTCTATAATCTGCAGTTCACTGTAGGAGGGCTTGCTTATTGGGTACAAGATACCGCTCGGAAGCGTCGTTATGAGATTATGAATAGGCCAGCTGAGCCGATTACTCCTGTGGTAGAGGAGCCTAAGGAAGAGCCTAAACCAAAGAAGAAAACAACAAGAAGGAGGAAAAAAGATGTTGTTCAAGAAGAAGAAAATAGTTAAAGAGCTACGTCTTGAGAAATACTGGGACGACCATGAAGCCCAAGAGTCTTATCGCCTAGTTAAATACTGGTGGGAAAACGGTAAGCTTCAGGACGGCTACATCTGGATGGGCGACGGCGATAAAGAGTGGGCTAAGAAACAAGCCAAGCACTATGGCTTAACCATCACTACCCCGATTAACGAGGAAGACTAATGAACGATTATTATCAGGTAATGTGGCACGCTAAAACTAAAGCGAACCAGGTTTTTATAATGACAGAGCTAGTTAGGTCTGACATGCTTGGTAGGATTATCGACGTAAGAATGAATCAGCCAGACTCATTAGGAGTATTAAGCGTCGTGCCAGCAGAAATGCACAATTTTACAGAAGAACAGCTGAAGGACAGCGACAAGTTGCATAAGACGCTGATTGACAGGAAGAAAGACTAATGTACGAGGGGGAAGTCATTAGCGGTGACCCTAACCCCGATCTGGAATCTTTGAATCGTAAGGGCATACAAAAGCTTTATGCCCTTATCGATTCCCTTGAGGCGAAGTCGGAACCGGATATGGTAAGGGCATGCATCGAAAGTCTGGCTAAATTAAATTCAAGCCTTAAGGGGAACGACATCTTTACTCCTAAGGAAACTGAAGAGGAGAGAAGGGCCAGAGAAAAATCTAATATAGCGGAAGGGTTACTCAAGAAATGACACCAGATGTTTTATTTAGTGCTATCAAACAATGGGGGCGAGACAAGGGGATTAACAACCCGACTGTGCAATTCGCCAAGATTAACGAAGAGGTCGGGGAGCTTGCTCACGAACTCGTGCGAGGTTATTGCGGAGGATACGGCGGAAGAGTTCCGTCACAAGAAACTGTGGACGCAATCGGCGATATAATCATAACCGTTATTATATTTGCAGACATCGTTGGAGTGGACCCATTAGGAGCGCTACAGCTTTCCTATGACACAATCAAAGGAAGAACAGGCCATACAGAAAATGGAAGCTTTATAAAGGACGGAGAGAACTAATGGCTAAGGCAGGGTTACAGTTCAGCAAACAGGACGGGTGGCTCACCCCTGACGAAATATGGGACGATGTATTGCCGGACATAGATTATGACCCATGTACCACAGACGCTCAGGCGAAGAAACACGGTATATTGCGTTACGATACTATACAAACTGATGGGCTGAAACGAGATTGGACACAGTTTTCGACGATATATGTCAACCCTCCTTTTACTCGTAAGTTTGAGTTTTTGAAGAAGGCTGTGGATTCGGTCAAGGCAGCGAAAAATCAGCGTATCTACTTTCTCATTCCAATAGATTCTCTCCCGACTAAGAAATTTCATGATGCTGTCGGAGACGCTAAGTATGTCTTGATGTTGCCCAACGGACGAATTAAGTTTGACAATGGTTCCGGCAGAAGTTCTTCTCCGGCGTTTGGCTCCGTGATTTTACTATTTAGTAGTCAGGGAAGCAGCCGAAGGGTTGTGCATATTCAGATAAATGTTAAAAAGGATGACGAATAACTTTTGTTAGGGCTTTTTCTGGAGGCCAATGATTAACCACTATACGGGAATATAATGTCCCGTATTTTATTCCTAATTCCTTTGCCCACTCTCCAATAGTTTTTTCTTCTCCCCTAAAAACTACTGTTATGTTCTGCGAGGAGTTGTTGTTTTGTGCTGTTTTGGTGACCCATCTACAGTTATCTGGATTATACCCTTCGTTGTTGTTGTTTCTGTCAAGAGATAGGTCAAGTTGTACGCCGTTGTCTAGCGCCCATAAGGCGAATTCGTCAAAGCTGTTTAGCCATTCTTCGCACACGGAAATATTTTGTTCCCTATAATGGTGATAATCTGGGCGATCATCTGTATAGCATCTCCTCATCATGCCGTACCAAGCATTTCTGAGTTTCATATATAAGGTTTTGTCTAAAACTTTCTTAAGCCTGCTATGGGTTCCGAAGTTTACGTTTGGTCTTTTTGCGTATCTTTGTTTTGCAGCTTTATATCTTTCTTTCCTTTGTTCTAATCTCTTTTCAACTTCAGTCTTTAAATAAGCATGACATTTTCTTCCACAGAATATATATTCTTTTTTCTCTGACCCCTGCATAAATCTTTGAACATGCGTAATGCCATAGGTCTTCTCTATCTGTGAAACTGTCATCCATTCTGTATCCATGCCAACATTATATATCTGTATTTTTTGAAAGTCAATAAGGCATATCTAAAAAATAAACTTGTTTCCCGTAGTGGTATGTGCTATACTGATAGAGTATGGCTAAACAGCTTCAAAGCACCTGGGACTTAACAGACAACTCTCTTCCAAGAGAGGATTTTATCCGTGCGTTCCAGGATTTTGAATACTTTACGTCGCACTGCCAACAGATTGTGGACAAGAGGCGACGCCTTGTTTACATGCGCCTTAATGCTTTCCAGAAGTATATGTTCGGGAAGCTCTTGGCTCTCCTTGAGCCAGGGTCTCGCCTAGATAAGCGCCATGATATAGTGCTGCTCAAGCCGAGGCAATGTGGAATGACAGTAGGTATGATTTCGTTTATCAACTGGTTCCTCTCTTGTGTAGAGGGAATTGAGAACTTCAACTTTATCCACATCCTTCCTGCGACAGATACCATCTCTAAACTTTACTCCCAGAAGGTCGCTCCAATCATTACAGGGGTGCACCCAGACATAATGGCGACGATCGAGAAGATGCCAGCTATGACATCCTCTATTCGTCTCTATTACAAAGACATCTTAGGGGTTCGCCGCAATAATTACTATGATCTTGTGTCGGCCAACGCCTCCTCTCTCCGTTCTGGCACGGCTAATGCTATACTCTACGATGAGTGTTCGTTCTACCGTCGCCCAGAAGAACTAGAGGACGCCGTATCTCCAATGCTCCCAGCCTATGGGTTCTCTCTGGTTATCTATGCCTCTACCTTTGATGATAAGCAAAGCGACTACTTTAAGAAGAAGATTATTACGGCTAGAGACCACCCAGACGACTGGACTCTGATGTTTGCTCCGTGGTTTATGGTGTATCCGGAGGAGCCACAAGGAGTTGATCTGAACTCGCTAGAGCTCACGGAGTATGACCAACAGGTCATCATGCCAGCTATGGCCTCCTTCGGTCTTCCGAAGGACAACTGGGGTGACGCAATCGACTGGTACCATAGGACTTCTCTCCGTACGACAGAGATGAAGAAGGAGTATCCAACCACCCTAGATGAGGTTTTGGCTATCGGAGAGAATAAGAGTTGCTTTACTAAGGAGGCTCTAGATAAGCAAGAGAAGAACATACTGCCAGATCGCCCGTATAGGTTGGTCACAGATACCATTACTGGAAAATCCGAACTGCAGGCGACAGATGAATCTCCGATAATTCTCTATAAACAGCCTGTTTATGGACGGCGTTATATGCTTGTGTGTGACCCAATTAGCTCCAACTCCGACAGTTCAGATTATTTTGGGGCTACGGTATGGGATATTCAGAGGAACGAGCAGATGCTTAATATCTACACGAGGGGGATGATGATTGAGGATATAGCCGACCTCGTAAAGGGGGTTTCTGACATCTATAATCGGGCCGTTGTTTGCCCAGAGGCTAACATGAGCGAGGGGCTGCAGGCTTCTCTTCGGTCTAAGGGGTTCTATAACTTCTATTATGCCGATAAACAGAGGAAGGCGAGAAAGGAGGCTGGGATTAGGACTACTGTTGCCTCTAAACCAGCCATGCTAGACAAGACTCAACTGATGCTAGATGCCGGCAGCATCATCATTCACTCAGCCGAAACCCTTCGACAACTACGCGCTTATGAGAAAAGGGTCAAGGATCGGGTCGGTGGAGGGGCTACTGTGAGCTTTTCTGCACCAAAAGGTGACCACGATGACCTAGTTTCCTGTGTTTTTGTGTATGCTGGGACCAAAAATGACCATGAATTGGTTGGTAGATCGTCAAATGGCTTCACAATTTTGTAATTTATAGCCATTTTTCGCATTTTTTTGCACAAATTAGGTATGATTATGGTATGTACAATGAAGATTATAGTTCCGACGGAGGAATCGACTTCAATCACAAGTACGCCTACGTGAATCAGTGGCTTTGGGAGAGCGAATTTGCTCGCCGCGAGTATCATTGCAACTTATTCCGTGTGGCTAAGGCAAAATTGGGCAAACCAAGCAAGAATCTCTATCAAGAAGAGCTTGCCTCCAACATTGCTAAGATTAAAGACACGAATCTCCAGGACAGATACAAGAAATCCTGTATCAACGTTCCAGAAGGAAGTTCTTACACGGTCCAAAAAGCTATCAATACTATTGCCAATCAGATGTCTGGGGGCGTCGACACCTATGAATACCAGGTCTATGACCCTTTCGACATCATTGAGCCTGAAACCGAAGACCTACTCTCGGCTACTTGTCTGCAGGACTATATCCGCAACGGCTTGGAGAGAAGGGCAGAGTCATTCTCTCGCGATCTAACAGAGGCCGGTATTTGTGCTGCTCTCGTAAAGTATTGCCCAGAGAAAGACGCTAACAAGATTTTGCGCGTCAATCCGAAGAACATTTGGTTCGACACCCGTTACACTTCGACTGGGGAAGAGCGTTTCCGTGGTTACTCTTACATGGCCTCTTGGAAAGAGGTTAAGAAGATGATCGAGAATGACGGAGACGAAATCAACCTCGACATCAAAGTCCCGAATCAATCTATCCTCTCTGAGGGTATGGTAGATAAGAAGGCTAAGCTTTCTGGCAGGAAGATTCGTTCGCTTAATGGTCTGGACGTCTATGTCAAAGACCTTAACTCCCTTGCTACGGCTTCTCAACTCGAGGGGTGGACTGGGGTGCAGTACGAAGACTACATGCATGACCTACGTTCCTGCTACAACCTCAACTGGTATCGCTCATTCGCTACTGACCCGAAAGCTAAGACCAACAACGGTTATGACGGTGACGATGTAGAGGTTACGGTGGTTTATGACCTTGCTAACCGTATTGAGTTTAAGGTTTTGAACCGACGCTACGTTATCTCTGCTAACTCCAACGCTTTCAAGCGTAAAATGATTTTCACGATTACTGACCCTCGCACCGGTGAACAAAAGAAGAGAATAGATGACTTTTATCTAGACTGTCCTCTTAAGTTTGTTTGGGAAGAGATGGATAACAGAGACAAGTTTCCATTCCCGACATCTCGTCTGATGACACTTCTAGATGTCCACGATGAGCTCTGCGCTTGGAGAGCTAAGAGGAACCACGTCTCTCAGATTCTCTCTATTCTTCGCGTCCAGACTAACGCTGCCGATGCTGACTCTCTCCGTGGCCTCTTCAATATTATGGGTATTGTCCTTGACGACACCCAGGGCGACATCAATAGCCTTCAGTTCCCATACGACTACACTGCGATCGATTCTGAGATTGAGTACCGTGAAAGGCTTATCAAAGAGCAGCTCAACGCCTACAACGAGTTTGACGCTCTCCAGGCTATGGGCGACCGCGCATCAGCTCAGGAATCTGGTATGGCTCTTGGAGCCGTGGCTCAAGGTCTTGCTACTCATCAAAATGCGATTATGCAGATGTATGCAGAAATTGCTCGCCAATGTATCGCTAACCGTGTAGCTTACTCCTATAAGCAAGAGTTCCCAATCATGAATAATGGGGAATATTCTGTAGTTACGATCCAACAGATGGCGCTTAGTGCAACTGTCAACGTAAAGCCAAAACTTGCGAAGAGAATTGAGGAGCGCATGATGGCCAACTCTGCCCTAGCTGTTCTCAACGGTCCAGCTGGTCAGTGGCTTAACAACGCCGGTATCGCTTACCTCATCTCGAAGTCTCTCATGGACCTCGCTCCTCGTAAGATGATAGAAAGCTTCATCAACGAGCCGGGTGCTTCTCCGGAAGAGGTAGCCCTTGCCCAACAACAGGCTATGAATCAGGCTCAGATGCTTCAACAGAATCAACAGGCATACGAGCAGAACCCAGGCCAGTATGAAGTTCAGAACACCATGGACAACTTTTCTCCTGAAGAGGTAGACCAGATTATCGGTTCTATGATGCAAGACCAAGGCATCAATTCCCTTTCTGAGCTAGACCAAGAGCAGCAAGCTGAGGATGATGTCACGAGTCAAGAAGCTGCGAACATCGCCGCTCAAGCTCAAACTCCTGACATGGCTGGGGTGCTTGGTAACGAGAACGCAATTTGATATAATCAAGTTGGGTTTCGGTCACCCTGAAAATCCTTTCTGGCCCCCTTCGCGAAGGGGGGCTTTGGTTGTATAATAAAAATGCCGGGGGAAATATTAACAATAATGATTCTTCAATGCGTTATGTTATATCTAGCGTCTCCCCGGTTTAAGGAGCAATATGGCGATATTGTCATTACCAGAAGAAATAGTAGAAAAGTATTCTACGGATGAGGTCATTTCTTGGGCTGAATCTGAGATAAAAACCATGCGACAGATAGCTCTGTCTAAAGAACCTGATAAAGCTTTTTTGCTTGGGCGAATAACTAGCAGAATGGGTGACTTAGCAGATGTTTTGGGGGCACTTCGTAAGAAGCTGAATCCAAAGTCTACGAACGACGGTTCGTTTGTTGCTTAAACTTATTTGTGGTATTATAGGGGTATCAACTTAATAGAAAGGAATATCTCCAATGGCAGACGAAACGCCAGCGGTGCCCGCTGAAGCTCCACAAGCTTCTGAGAGTATAGCTGATACTTCTATCAACACTAATCAACCGGTTCAGACACCGGCTCCAGCTTCGGCACCAGATATGCATGGTTTTGCGAGTGAAGAGCTCGCTAAAATGCGCACATTCTTCGACAACTCAGGTGGTTTTGAGGCCGTGAAGTCGAAAATCTCTAACCCTCAACCTGTTGCTCCGGCACAACCGCAAACACAGGCGCAACCACAGGCTCAGCCAGTTCAACCACAACCGCAAATGGCTACTCCTCCTAGGGGATACGCTTCTGTGCAAGAGCTTGCCGTTGAAAGGTACTTCAGAGACTTGGCTAGCGACCCAAAGTATGCAAGCATCTCTGATCAAATTCAGAATGGCGAAGTGCTTAAAGAAATGGCCTCTATGGGTATGGCTCCGATTGATGATAACTACAACATAAATGTTGGCCAAGTCAATCAATTCTTGGCGCTTAAGGCCGCTTCGGTTCCAACCAAACCAACTTCGGCTGAACCTAATAACACTCCGACAGTAGATTATGTTCAGGTAGGCGAGAACATCACTGATATGAACCAGGCGTTAGCTGTTTATGACCAGAGTATGAAGGCTCAAGCTAAAGGTTTTCCCGTCCACCCGGCTTTTGAGCAAGCAAAGAAATATATCTCTTCAAACTGGGGGAAAAAGTAGTATAATAAAAGAGGTGGATTTATTAAATATAATAAGTCCCACACTAGTTTTTCCAAAAGAGGCTCTTCGGAGTCTTTTTTGGTGTAAAATAAAAAGGGGCGCACATTAAATACTGACGAAGGAGGTGATCTTGGTGAGGCTCCAGACTACTATGGACAATTTCCCTATGTTGCTCCTTGATTTATTCAAGGAAGAACTCAAAAAGCAGGACATCCCTGTTGACATCCAGGTCGGCGGAGAAGACACCGTGTTTGTTAGCGCCAACATAGAGGACGTTGTGAAGGCTCAAGTGCTAGTTATCCTTTGCGACAAATATCATTTTGCTCGTGGCGTGGATGCTCTCGACATCACAGGAGGTGAGTCCAGTGTTTAAATTCGTCATCGCGCTTGACGACGAGTTCAACCATGAAGACTTAGAAGAGGCTTTGAGCCGGTTCCCCAACAAGCATATTAAGGATTTCGACCATAAGGTGTTCGTGGTTGGTTCGGCCAAATATGGCGTGTTCTGCAGCATCCTTTGGCAATGCCAAAAGTTTGGCGAAGTGAGGTGTGAAATTTCCAAAGAATAAAGGGGGTGATAATAGTGGCAAGTCGTCGGCATGAGGACTACCACCATACATCTGCTTTGGATTAAGAGCAAGTGGAGTCGAGGCTATATCAAGGCGCTAAGAAACCATGCGTGGATGAAGGTTCTTATCCCGAGAGACACGCTGCATAAGGAGATTCATCACCAGATACGGTCTATTCCTCTCCCAGAGAAGGAAGACGCCAAACGGGTGTTCGAACTCCTGACAAGGCTAGAGGCTTCTGGCGAACTGGACATGAATGCCGGTATCGAGGAGAGGCTTGAGTTCCTTGTCGCAAACATCACCACCCCAGACACGGTGGCTGCCTTGAAAAAGCAGCTAGAGATCGTGCGTCGGTTTTACTCTAGGGAGTCTTCGTGACTCCCTTTTTCATTTCTTTGGCCCAAGCTCTTTGTCTGCAATGGCTGCAAGCCCGGGGAATCTTTTCCGTATCTCCTCATCGCTAATCTCTTTCTCTGTGTCCATCTCTTCGCGGCAGCTGGCACACCCGCTCATATCTACTCCAAAGATGTGCTCTGTTATCAAGCTCCAGAGGTCGTTTATCTGTTTCAAATCTTTATAGGAGCTATTTGAAGACTCGTAGACTCTTTGCCTGACGGTCTCGATAGCTTTCAGGAGGCACCAATCGGTTTCCTTGATGTCTGGGAAATGCTCTCGCATAAAATCCCTTCGGAAGTCTTTTATCATGCTTGCTACGGTCAAATAGTAAACAGCATCGATCTCCTCTACGGTTGACGCGCTTTTAAGGGCGTGAAAGTAAGCGTGCTCTAGCTCACCAATAGCGCTGATCTGGTCGGCTAAGTTCGCAGAGTCGAAATTAAAAGTATTTTCCTTGTCCATGTCATAATTATACTATATTAACTAAAGGAGAAAACATGGAAGACGACACCTTCGATGTAAACAAGAAAGCGGCTGGCATAGACACAGTTCTAAAAGAGCCAGACGTCGAAATAGAGGAGGGCACATGCTTAGAGGGCTAGATTTATCCACATGGCAGAGCATAGGAACCGGTGATGGCGACTATGACTTTATCATCTGTAAAGCCACAGAGGGGGTAGGCTATACAGATCCGAAGTGCGACGGTCATTATCAGAGAGCTAAGTCTCAAGGCAAGCTCTTGGGCGTTTATCACTTCGCTCGACCTGGCTATAATGATCCAATCGCTGAAGCTGACTGGTTTGTTCATGAGATTCAGGGTTATATCGGGGAAGCTGTGCTTGTCCTCGACTGGGAAGTCGAAGATGTTGGCAACGTGAATTGGGCCAAACGCTGGCTTGATCGTGTTTACGAGAAGACCGGTGTCAAACCAATGGTTTATATGTCTGGTTCTGTTGTAAATAACTATGACTGGTCCCCAGTTGTAGCTGGTGACTATGGCCTCTGGATCGCTTACTGGCCAAATGAATACCAGTACGGACAAGGTTGGCCGACAGACCCCTCTCAGATGACCTACCCAATCGGCAAATGGCCTTTCTGGGCTATTTGGCAGTTCTCTTCTCGCAACGGCACGCTCGACTGCGATGTAGCTAATATGGACCGCGAAGGATGGATGAAGTATGCTGCTAAGAACGGAGAAACGAAACCGGCTCCAGCGCCGACTCCTGCTCCTGCTCCTGCTCCAGAACCAAATCCCGAACCAAAACCGAACTACATTGAATATACGGTTCAACCAGGTGACAGCTTGAGTAAAATCGCCGCAGAGTATGGGACTACATGGCAGAAGATCTACGAAGACAACAAGACGGTAATTGGGGGTGACCCAAACAGAATTTACGCTGGACAAGTTCTTAGGATTTACACAAGCGGCTCTGCACCAGCTCCAGCCCCTACTCCATCGGTGAAGGCCTACACGGTACAAAAAGGTGATAATTTAAGTAGTATTGCTGCTAAGTTTGGCACCACATGGCAGAAAATTTATGCCGACAACAGAGGCGTTATCGGCGGAGATCCAAATCTAATCATGCCTGGAATGGTATTAACAATTAAATAAGGAGTAATATGGTACTTAACCAAAAGCTTTATGAAATTATCCGCTGGGTCGTGGCTATCGTCCTTCCTGCGTTAATCGTCCTCTTGGACACGGTTATGCCCCTATGGGCTCCAGCTTTTCCAACCGAAGCTGTCACCACTTCTTTAGGTGCTTTCGACCTCTTCCTAGGTACAATCTTTGGAATCGCTAAGATTTCTAACGACAAAAAGATTGCCGCCGAAGAAAAGAAAAAATAAGGCACTTTTTTAGAAGGCGCCAGCGAGTGGTTATAATGGGGGTAGGAGGATATGACCCCTCCTTCCCTATACCTGGTGCCAAAGGCATATAGGAACTCGTGCACATTTTAATCGGCACAGGCCAGGTATAGCTCTAAAATAAAAATCATAAACCTCGCTATGGTGTTGGTCAGTCTTTTCTTCCAGCATCAGAAAAACCGCTCTTCGCCGGGGCGGTTTTTCGTGTTTAGCAAAACCTAGGTTATAATTGAAATCAAGATGGATCCTAAAGAATATTACGATTTTGAAGATAGACGCTATGTTGACCCGTTCTTGAGCAGAGATGAGCAGCTGGGTTTCGTAGACACTCTTCGAAATACCGTGGGGCGCAACACGGCTCAAATAAACACACAGACCAAGGCGCTGGGGTCTGCACTCCCATCTACGATGGGTGGATTAACTGGTTCTAATAGCTACTTTACGCAAAGGTATCAAACAATGCCGATTGAGACTCAGATGCAGACTCTAAGAGCAACGGCTCAGGCTAAAGCACTAAATGACTTGATGACTAACTATCAGAATCAGATAGCAAACAGATACAGACAGGCTTACAGAAAGTCAGGCGGTTCTAACGGCAATAACAGCAATAAAGTGCAGGGTGACGTAGATTATGTAGACGAAGGATACGACGAAGAAGTAGCTCCTCCGAACACCAAAGACTACTATAAGTCTGCAGAGGAAGTCAGACAAAATATAACCAAGAAAACTGGACTCCCAGACTGGCTTGTTAATATATTAACTACGTTCGGAATAGCGGGGTAAAACTATGATTTTGAACATGTCAAATCTTATATCAGATGAGCATGCTGGTGAATTTTTTGATAATGAGTCTTACGAGAAAGCCCTTAAAGCTGCTGGCTATACTGCTCAAGAAGCGCAAGAATGGTGGGCTAAGAACCCAACTGGTATTGTCAAAACTCCTAAGTTGGAGGCTTCACTTAATGAGGAGACTGGGGCTATAACTATAGTTGCTCCTAAAGACATTTATGAGCTTCCTGAGTTTAAACAGACTTTTGATGAGAACGCACTAAAAAGCTATTCTGCTGCCTACCGCACTAATCCATCTTATCGCGTTCCCTATGTAAAAATGAACGAGGACGGAACGACAGAAGAGACTCAGATCACAATTAAGGAATTTGTTGAAAAATTAAATGATGCACTCAAGAATTTTGGCGACAACTACAAACTGGCGAAAAACATAGAGAATTTGACGGCTGAAAAGTGGGGAGACAAGGCACACAACTTGTCTCTTACTCAGATTGCTATGCTCCAAAATTCCAATGCTGACAGCAAGAGAGTCTATATCCCGGATTTTATTTTTAACTTCGACAACGCTTTTAAGAGCCTTGAGAACAAGATGTCCGACGATGGGAGCGTTGATGTGGAAAAGTTCATGGGGGCATACAACTTAAGCAAGACTTCTCAAGAGGACTTGGCCGCAATTATGACCGCGATAGACGAACATTTGCGAGGCTCGAGCTGGGGGGACGACGAAATTGAGCTTGAAGACGGTACCACCATTGACAATCCTAATTCGGCCGAACAGGCTGCTCGTGCTTTGGCTCTTAAAAACTTCATTCTCTCTAGGGATCCAGACGCAGAATGGTATCAGTCTGCCGGAGTAGGCTTAGTTACGCTTGTTGCAAATGCGGCTAATGGCTTTACCGATGTTTTCGCAAACACTGCCACTTTTGCTGAGGGCCTCCTTACTTTTGGCCAAGGTCATGCGATCATGGACTTGACTGAAGAAAAGAACGAAGCGTTCAGTGCGTGGAACGAAGAACGCATGCTCGTGCAAGACGCCACGGCTACCTTAGCTGTTTTAGGCCAGATTGGTGGATATATCGGCGGGACTTTAGCCGAGAATTACTTGTTGAAGGCTGGAGCCGCCAAGCTCAGCACCAAGTTGAATACACTAAGTGATGCCCAAAGAGCTAAGATTCTCACTGAGGCTGGCGCAACTGAGCTCACGCGTGCATCTGCAAAAACTGGAGCTATCGCCACTATCGGTGTAGCTGAATCGGCCGCATCTCAAGCTTTAAGCGCAGGGTCTATTATTGGTATAGCTCAGATGACGAGCGACATCACTGCCGGAGCGAAATTTGTTCTTAGGGCGGCGTCTGTAGCTGAGAAGGTGAACTGGGCAACAAACATCTATAAGACGTTTCAGAAGACACATCAAGTAATGGGATGGGCTACGGCATTCTTAGTTGATACTGTCCACGATGCTATTGTCTATGACGCCGTGACTTTGCGCCATGTGATTGAGGGGTCCGACGACCAGAATGTTGTCAATTACTGGTTGGGCCAGCTTTCTCAGAACGCTAAATGGTGGGCAGGACTTGGGGCCCTCAGAGCAACTCGACAAGGACTCAAAACTGTGGCCGCTAAGAGCGTTAGGGTTCAGTCCTTAAACTCTATAATAACCCCAAAAATTAGTGGTCTTCTCGCTAAGGGTGGAGACATCAAGCAGGCTATTAAAGATAGGGTTTATGGTGGTGATATAATTACTCACTTGGAAAATCAAATTGAAAATCTAGCAGACGGAAGCCCGAAGAAGAACAGGCTTATTAACCAGCTAAACCAAGAGAGGCTAAACCAGAGCTTGCGCGAGGCTCGTAGAGCTTTGTCGAATATCGATCTTGAGTATGAAGGGCTGAAGCTGACAGATGAGTCTCTTGAAAGATATCAAAAGGCTACAGATAACATTCGTAAAGTGGAGCTCGCAATCGACCACTACAACCAGGATGTCGAATTCAAGCGCGCTGAGATGGTTAGCCTCGTCAAGGACCCGTCTACTGGAATGTGGATGTATGTTAATCCAGAACTTGGCGCAGCTAACGCAGTAGCCACAGAAGTATACAAGAGGCTTTCCGACCTTACTGCTAAATACAATCTAAAAGTAGCTAAACACAGCCTGTTAGGCCAAGATTTAATTGATTACTTTGTCGGTTCTCAGGACCTCAAAATCAAAAAAGCTATTGCTGAGGCGGGCGGTCCAGATGCGGCTAAGGCTTTTGCCGACAGCAAGGTGATTCAGGCTAATGTAGACAGCTTAAAGCTGGTGCTCCCAGAGGAAATAACTGATTTCATAGATAACAGCGGGGCAGTAAAAGCTTATACTGATTTCTACTTCAGGCTTAATGATTACGGAATCGCTAGGGGCATAGTCGACGAAGAGTTGATTCGTTCTTACCAGAACAACCCAATCTGGAGAGAAAACGGATACATGCCTGTGCAGAAAGAGATTGTGAGGTCTGGCAAGTTTGTTCCAGAAGACGGCAGATACAATGCGCTTCTTGAAGAAGAGCTTTACCACTTCTCTTATAACACGGCTGAAGGCCAACACTATGTTGACCCAGAAATGGTGCGCCAGAGACGTTTGAGCAATATGGCAAAAACGGAGGTAAACCAAGATTTGTTCAAGGCTTATAGAAATATTGAAGATGCCACAAACATCACAATTATTTCGGGCGAAGAAACTCCTAGAGTCAAAGCTTTAAAGCAGAATAAAAAGACGCTTGAGACTGCTGTGGCCGGAGAGGCTAAGGGCGTTACAGAGAACTTTGACTTAGCGGCGACAAAGGTCAAGAGACGCGCCCCAGTGAAGAATATATACTGGGATGCAGCCGAACGCACAGAAGCTATTTCTAGCTTCTCGCCAGCTGAGACTACGCAGATTCTTCAGCAAAAGAACGTCCTTGTCAATGGAAATAAAAAGCTTTCTAATTTGGTTACGGCTGAAAATTATGATGATTGGTATAATAGCCAGACTAAGCCGGTCAAGAATTACCTAAGACAGCAATATAATGTGTCTGTTGAGCAGATAGGCAGAGAGGCCGATGCAAATAACTATGACCTCTTTAGAAGAGCCGTAGAAACTGGCGGAGATGATTTCGAAGCCGGTTTACAGAGAGCTTATCTTGTTGGTGATGAAAAATTTGCTAATAGCTCTCTTCTGAACGAAGCTATTGATAATATCACTAGCGGCAAGGCGGCTTTCTATGACGGTGTTTCTATGGCCAGCATGAAGGGGGCAATCAAGAATGTCCAATATATTGACACTAATGCGTTTGCTGAATCTATCGGAAAATCTGTCAGACAAGGGGTAGATGAATATGTCGCTAACGTTCTAGATACTCCTGCTACTAAACAGGCTTTGATGTCTATCGCAGACAGCTCTGAAAACGGGGCTGAACTTGCTGGCAAATATGAAGCATTGAGGTACTTGAGCAACAAAGGCAAAGAAGAGCTGCATAGTGCAATAAAGAAAGAGGTCGAAAAGTCTCTCGACGGAACAAGAGTTGTGCCAAGCGACGTAAAATTATTGGTAAAACAGGCGAATCTTTATGCGGACGACTATGTAAGAGGAGAGCTAAACACTACTGCCAATGCTCTTAGAACGACTAATAGTCTTTTAGTGGACAATAAAACTATCTACGATGAAGTAGAGGGTTTGGCAAGAGAAATCAAGGGAGCCGAGAAGGGCAAGCGCGCAAGAGGGGCTGACATAATTATGTATCTTGACGAGCAGGGTCGTCGAGTATACGCTGAAGTTGACCCGAACTTTGCTTCTCTCTATAACTTCCGTTACCAGATGACTAGAGCTGATGCTGGAGCCCTTGCAAAAGCAAATGCGTCGATGTCGAAGCTTTTCCGATTTGGCACAACAACTCTCAACGTTACCTCTATGGGCAACCAGGCCTTCAAGGATAGCGGACGTGCTTTGTTAGTTGGTGGCGCATTTAATACAATCAAACAGAGTGCGGACAACCTTGTTGACATCTTCGGTGAAGACATCGTGAACCAAATTAAGCGATTTGACCCACAGGGGTATGAAATGCGTCAGCTTAAAGCCTATGCTGAGGCAACTGGCCAATCTCTTGAAACGGCAGCTGTATCTAGGGAATTAGCAAGAGGGGCGGCAGTATCACCTGCTAGCACAGAAACCACACTCTATCGTACCTTTATGAAGAAGGCTTACGGAAGCGAGAATAACGGACTTCTGGGGAATATGCGCAATAAGATAGACGAGTTCGTGAACAGGGTTGATGATGTCACAAACGGCCGACGTGAGACCTACTTGAGAAATAGAGTATACGCTAATAATTTTACTAAGGCTATGTCCGAAGGGTATAACCTAGGTCAGGCCAGAACATACGCTGAGTTTGCTATGAACAACGCGACCACAAACTTTGCTCGTTCTCTCTATCATCTGCAGGCGATTGCCGATTCTACTCCGTACTTCCAGTCTGCAATTAACGGCACTAAATCCTTTTGGCGTATGTGGTCGCTTGACCCGGTTGGCATTACTGGACGCATTATTGGTGGCTTAGTCCTTCCGACTATGTATCTCACCGGGATCTCCTTAGGCGACCCAGAGAACAGAGAGATTTACAAAAACATCCCAGAATATCAGAAGTCTGGCAACCTCTTATTCGTTATAGATAAGCAGGTCTTGTCCATCCCTGTGCCAGAAGAATTGTCTGCGCTCGCAGACCCGTATCGCCAATTTGTCGAATATCTCTATAACACCAACGAGAACGACTTCTGGGAATTGATGATGAATGACATGCTTGGTCTCTCTCCGGTGGACTTAACTGCGTTCACCTCTATCGACATGGACAAGATGATAAATGACCCAACTATTGGGGGCAGAATTAACCGTGGTTTCGCTCGCGTCTTCTCCCAGGTCGCTCCAGTACCTATCAAGGGCGTCTATATGATGGTAACGGGGACAGACCCGTATACTGGCAAAAAGCTGAACGATCCTTCCTATGTTTATTGGGATGATGAACTTGGCGCGCCGGTTACAATGGACTACACACAAAACGCATTTGCTAAGTGGGTCGCTGATTGGTTTGGCGATGACGCTAGCCCCGCGGTAATCGAGAAGGTTGTCAGTGGAACCATTGGTACTACTGGTTCTAACTTCTTGGGGCAAGTCGTTACGCTCTTCCAGAAGGGTGCGGAGGAAGCCGTCGGCACACTTGCGACAGATATAGGCGAACAGGCCGCCAAACCATTTACTGTTAATGTGTACAATCAGGCTGACTCTGTTTGGAATCGTGCTGTGCGAGCTCTGACTGCAGAAAAAGAAGCTATAACCTCTAGCAAGGAGTGGAAGGCAATCTATTCTGAGTTGCAACAAACTACAGACGAGTCTAAGCGCAAGAAGTTAATGGCTGCTGGGCAGGATATGGTAAAAGAATATCAGAAGAAAGTAATAACTACCATAGAACGCCTCTCCTCAGTTTACAGAGGGACATATGACAAGAAGAAGATGGCTGCTACAATCCAGCTGCTTAACTTCAACTCTGATCCCGCTTACCAATCTGGCACACGATATTCATCTGATACCGTCTCGGATGTCTTCTACGAAGGCAGAAACATGGCTGTAGCTACGATGGAAGCCCTCGGAGTCAAAGGTGCCAATGACTTAACAATCTTCGGCTATCTTGTCACCGATAAAGAGACCGGTGAATCTAAGATGAAATACACAAGCCCAATAGCGATAATGGAGATGCGAAATGTTTGGTACGGCGCTGACGAGATAGATCAAGCTAATATCGAGGCTAAGTTGAAAGCTGGTGGAGTCAAGACTTCAGACATGTGGGACGGTTATTATAGGGCTCAGGCTAAAGGCAAGGCTGCTCTAAAACAGTATAAAAATAACTGGAACGCCAAAGTCGTGAAAGTCTTGGCTCCATACATCTCTGAGAGGGGCGTTGATTCAGTCCTGAACAATAGCAAGACGATTGAACTCTTAGACGACTATATGTTAGTAGATAAGTATCAAACGAAGGCGTATTTGAAGAAAATCTTTAAAAATGAGTAATAATAAAAAGAAAGGTAAAAAAGGAAAAAGATGAATCCAATTACAACAATTATCCGGGGGCTAATAGCAAAAAAAGCAGTTGACACTGCTTCTGACGCCTTAAATTCAGACACCGCCAAAAGTATTGCGAGAGATGCTGAGGCCGGTTTGAATATGGTCGCGCAAGGAGCGTCCGATGCTGCCAATGGTGCTATAAACTGGGCCGGCAATGCCGCCAAAGATGTCAAAAATACCGCTTCGAGGGTTTTAAGCGATGCTGCAGAAAAAGGCAAGAGCGCTTTCAACAAGGCTCTCGATAGCTATTTCAAGATCTTCGGTCTCGGTTACAAGGACGGGCAGGTTTACTCTCCTAGCGTTGAAAAAGCCATCAGCAAAGCTATGGGCAAAGATGAGAACAGCTTAACCTCATTGCAAGAAGTTTTGGAGGCGCTTGAAAAAAGCAACAGGGCGAACGCCTCTGAGGAAGATACCGTAGTTGCGGAAACTACCCCAGAAGGCACTACGGAAACCGTAGAGCTAGCCAAGAGCGAGCCAGAGAACGATGCCGACACCGTTACCTACACTTACAAACCAGGTGATACTTTTGGTCAGGTTCTTCTTAACCTCGGTTTGTCTGACGGTTCAAGGCTTTGGGGCAGAGGTGGCGATGTCGAATTTTACACCCAACAGTTAATAGCCCAAGACATGCTCGACAGGAATGGCAACGTCAAGCTTGGTATTCCATTTAAACTTCGCAGAAGGAAATAGATGGACGACTTGGATAAGCGTATAGCTGAAGCTAACGAAGAGTTTGTCGCAGAGGAAGAGGAGGTCGTGACTCCTCCTCCTGTTGACATTTTGCAGGTGCAGCGCGACGTCCAACGTGATTATGCGAAAAAGCAATTCCCTAGAGGAGCTCGCGCACAGGTCAACGCAACCATTCAAGATGTTATCAATGGCGCTGGCACCGACTCGCTCGCACGCGCCTACAAGAGAGCAAAAGATAATAGTGAAGTGCTAGAAGAGATGGGCGATCATCGGAGAGCCCAGCTTGTACGCAACCAATATATGCAAGAGAGGTTCCTCCCTGCCGTTGAGGTTGTTGTAAACTTTACATCACCAGATGAGTTGCTCAATTCTAGAGAGGGGCTCAAGACCTTAGATGGTTACGCCCTTGGGATGGGGTCTATGTCTGGTTATACAGAGGCTTATATCCGTAAGGCTTATGGAGACTCCTTGGGCGCTATACAGAGTGCTTCGAGTCCAAACGTGACGGACGCTGTTATGCGGATCAACGGGTACTTGGATTCAGACCAAATGCTATCAGCCCGTGCTTTAGCTAACAAAACTAAAAAAGCCATTGATGATGGCAAAGACATAGCTTCCGAAGAAGACTACAACTTGGTGGCTATGGTTGCAAAGGCTTAGAAGTTTGTTATACTAACAATGCAAGATCTCTCTTACAGTATTACCTTCAAAACAGACGGCCCCCCTAACTAGCCGTCTGTTTTTCTATTTGGAACAAACTTTTAGGTAAAATGGGGACATGAGTCAATGTAATTGTTCGAACAATAATACGGCTCCAAGGCTATTTGGTCTAAGGCACCTTCGTTATCCGAAGGCTCCAGTTGCCAAATGTGATGCCTGTGGAGTGCTTTTCACCACTGTGGTGATACCTGCAGGGTTGGGGACGAGCGCTAAAGGTCAGCCCTATGCCCCTAAAGACGGTAATTATTTTAACAAATTAGTTAGATATGAGGCTGATAAATCTGTATGGATTTACGATTCGGCCGGCGTTTATTCTAACCTCAAGGAGGCCCAGTAATGGCAGTTGATCCAGATAAACCATTTAATCGTGAGGAGATGTATCTCGCAAAGGCTGCAGGCGAAGGAACGACCGTTCCTGATGAGCCATGGAGCCGAAAAGAAGCTTACTTAGACAAGATCAGTGGGCGTATGGATGGCATGGAAAATCAAATTGCTGCTTTAGCTACAGACTTATCTTTCAAGGGCAGCGTAGAAAGTGAAGCAGATTTGCCTACCGGTGCTGCCGTAGGTGACACTTATATCACTGAGGACACGGGCGTGATGTATGTATGGACTGGAGATAGCTGGGTAGCATTAGGCGGAACTGGCATAAACGTAGTCCAAACAACTGGTACTTCTACTGCAGACGTAATGAGCCAAGACGCAACCACTAAATTTGTTGATGGACTAATTATTAAAAATGCTGGAGCTCCTACTACTTCTACGGTAGGCGCAGTTGGCATGCTATTAGAAGACACAACCAACGGGAAGCTATACCAGTGCACTGCTGTCTCTGGAAGCACTTATACTTGGGCAGAAGTTGGAGGAGGAGGCGGTGGCCCCACTGTAGTACAGACTACTGGCACATCTACTACTGATGTTATGAGCCAGGATGCCACAACAGCTATGGTCTATGCTGACCCAGGAAGCAGAGAGCGTGTGCAAATTGGTAATAATGCTTCATCCGGCACTAGAGGCGTAGCAGTAGGAAGGTTAGCTTATTCTTCTGGAGCGGGTGCAATATCTATCGGCGGTGGAAGTAGCAGTAGCAGTAGGGTACAAGCTAACGGCGATTATTCCTTAGCTATGTTAGACAGGGCAAAAGCCTTACAACAGAATTCGTTGGCAATAGGTTATGGGGCTAGTTCAAGTCATGCTGGAAGTATAGCATTTGGCTCGGGGTCTTCTACGTCTGCAAAGGGTGAATTAAACATAGGAACAACTAACACCTCTTATGGATATAATTCCACAAATTACCGCATTATTAGTGGGGTGCATGATGGCCAGAACTTGCATGACGCTGCCACTTTAGCACAAGGTAATACTTTAGCTACTTCTGCTCCTACTACCTCTACTGTTGGCGTGTTGGGACAACTCTATACTGACACCACTAATATGCACACATACCAGTGCACTGCTATCTCTGGTGATACTTACACCTGGATTCAAAGGTGGTAAGATGGACGAGCGAGTAGGCTATCAGAGCTATTAAGGAGAAGTTATGGCGTCTTTCATAGATAACTTAAAAACGGTTATGGCCCCATATAGGGTTGGGGCCATGCCGAAATTTCTTAAAACAACCGGAGAGGTGAAAAACCTTAAAAATGATTGGGGCGAGAATGAAGTGAAGGCTTCTGCTCTTAGAGATGTGATAAAGAAGAAGACAGACAATAAGGTAGAAGTAACTGATTCTATAAATGACGAGAACTCGCTTCTTACGATTTTGCGCTCCTACCTGCAAATGAAAAATTATGGTAATGGCAACCTTGTACCAGATAACGTAGTAGTGTTTAATCCTAACCCAAACGCTTTAGACCTTGGGATGGGTATCTCTGGCCAATATTGGCCTAAAGGAGGAACCGAACAATCAAGGGACCCTATAGCTGTCTTATATACGTCTTGGAATTCTGGAGAGAAACCAAAGCTTGATACTAGCGAAGGCCGTATTCACCCAGTTACCGGAGAAAAAGCGCAGATAACTATTCCACACGAGTTAGCACATGCTGCTGGGATTGCATATGATAAAATAGCTAGCAGATATGCTAAAAGGTTTGAAGAAAATATCAATAAGTATAAAAACAGGTATTCTTCTGACGATATTTCGGCGAAGATCGCCGACGCTACGCGTAAAGCCTACGAGGTTAGAAAAGAGATAAGAGAAGCCCATGACTACCCGAGTGACCTATTTGAGCGAGCGGCTAAGAATACCGGTTTTAGTAGTGTTGACGAAGCAAACAAGTCTATCTCTGCTTATGCTGCTACTGACTGGGCAGAGGCTTTTGCCGAAGCATACTCTGACGTGTTGTTAAACGGAGATAATGCAGTGCCTTATTCGAAGGAGTTAATTCGTTTGTATTCTGAAGCGGCTGATAAATGGTCTAAACGAGTTGGGAAGGACAACACGCCAATGCAAATAGGTAGGCTAAAAGAGTTAATGGACGTTTCTCCGACAAAAGACGCATTGTCTATTAAAAAGAAAGGAGCCAAGTAATGGGTTGCGGTAAAGGTAAAAAGAAATAATATGTTATAATTGTGATGGATGGGGCAGCGCGACCTGCCTGCCCCTATCCTTCCCTAAATAAGCAGGTCGGGGAAGGATTTTTATAAAAGAAATTTGGAAAAATGTTCCTGGATATAATGGGCGCTATCAAGTAAGCAACTTTGGGGCAATCAAGTCTTCAGCAAGTGGCAGATGGAAGAGGATGCACCCTAGCAAAAACAGATGGGGGTATTTACACCTACTTTTAAGCAAGGATGGCGTTAGCAAAACAGTTTGTGTTCATAGAGTCGTTGCTGATGCGTTTATCCAAAATCCAGACAATAAAGAACAAGTAAATCATATAGACGGTGACAAAGAGAACAACACTGTATCTAACCTGGAATGGGTCACAGAGCTTGAGAACCACCACCATAGCGTAATGGTTTTGGGCCAAGATAATCCTAAGCCTGTAGTCTGCGAAGAAACTGGCGAAACATTTTTTAGCTTGAGAGAAGCAGAGAGAAAAACTGGAATAAACCATTCTTCAATTTCTGATTGTTGTAAAGGGATAGCTAAGAGTGCGGGCAAGAAACACTGGAGGTTCATTTAGCGGCGGTAGCAAGAAGCGCAAGTAGCGTGATATAATAGAAATACAGCTGAGGAGTGTCTGCACAAGCAGTTAAAATCACTCCGGCCACCCCCGAACTCAAGATAACGTGGAGCTAGGCGGATGGTCTAACCACCGTGAAGGGGTCGCTAGCGATTTACCGTTTCGGTGGTTTTTTGGTATAATAGAATCGTCTAGGAGGTCAACGTCCTACGGCTATTCCGGTCAGTTTACCGGAGGTGGTTAGCCCCATACCAGCCAGATGACGAGAAGGGGTCAGTATACGCAAAAGATGGTCGCTGCGGCAAACGGGCCATTTTTTGTGGTATAATGAACGTAATGCTAAGGCACATACGAAAGGGGTCCCTGGTCGTCCAGTCCAGTATGGTAGCAGGTTAATAGCACGCACTGCTAGCAAGTAAGCCGTGCCGTGACCTAGCTACGATAATCAGGAAGCGATGTACCTGCCCAAAACACCTCTTCGCCGCACTAGGAACCGAGCGTTGCTTTTGTTATAATGGTAGTGGAGGGGAGATCGCCGGCTTCTGGCATCTGGGTCCCTGAATAGGGGTAAAGGGAGCACGCTGACTCCCTGAGAACTCCTTTGTTGTCAGACCCCCTCCGTCTATGCTATGCCAAACGTCGCTTAGGCGACTTTTTTTTAGTTTTCCACAAAAGCCGTGTTATATAGAAAGCATAGCCTACTTTAGTGTAGACTTTTCCCAGTTACGCCCGGCGGTCCGCAAAATCGAAGAGCCTATGTCTGAGGGGAGCCGACATGAGAAGTAACTATTGCATTAGACGGACTTGCACCCGCCGAATCGTAGAGGCATACAACAATATCAAATTAAATTAAAGGAATCATTACGATGGCCACTATTGGCTTAACCAATCCAAAGACCTACACTCAGACCGTGGTTACCGAGCCAGAAGCTCCTTCTACCACCTCTAAGTTTGATCTCGACATCATGGCTCCACTTATCCGTGAGCTCGTTGTCGAAAAAATCGTTGATGAGCCTGCTCTTTCCCAAGAGCTTACTTCTGCCCGTTCCTTCTTCAACGGCGAAACCCTCATCGACGCAAGCTTCCTCTTAAGGAATCTTAAATTCGGTCAACAGATTCGCTTGAACATCCTCAAGGATCAGAATCCGTTCTCCCTATTCAACAAAAAAGCTCTCGAATACAAATCTGTCGATGCATGTCATGAACAAATCGTTCTCGACTGTGAAATGCCTTGTGTCAACACCTTGCCTGAATTCGACAGCCTCCTCTTCCGCTTTGACACTGAATACTCCTATGGTGTTCGTGCTTGCGACAAGAATACTGACTTCTGGAACCTAGAGTTCTTCACTGCACAATACGCGAAATCTCGCCGTGCTATGGAATTCGGTCGCGAAGTTGACCTCTGGAACGAAGTTGTCCGTGGACTTATCGCTGCTCCTGCAACGACTGTCGACGCTAAACTCGCTGCCGTTCACCCAACCCACTACTGGGCTGATCAAGGTGACGTTGCAACCAACGCTCGTTGTGTTGTTCCTGAAGCTTACTGGTACTTGAAGCACAGCTTTGCTAACATCAACCCAACCGTCTTCACCACTGAGGAATTCGGTACGGCTCTTGTTCGCTCAGTTGAGACTCCATACAACCTCAACTTCAGCACTCAAAGAGTAAACACCTTTGAACAATGGCAAATCCCAGGCTTCGAAATCAACGCTGCTGTCAAGGCTATCTTCGGTGGTCAAATCCCGATCGTAGTCATGAAAAGAAGCCCATGGCTCACCTATGCAGGTGGTGCTTCTGGCTCTGGCGCTGGTGGATTCGTCTCTCAGTACCCACTTTGGAGCGAAGATGCAACCAAACAATATGTTGCTATTCTCGATCCACGTGTTGGCTATGAATTCGAGAAAGATGGCTACCACCTAGTTATCCGTCCTTATGACTGTGATAAACTCGATCGTGGTATGCAAGACTCTGTATACACTGGTAAAGGTATTACCTTCCCACAATACGGTCTCATCATCGAGTTCGACGAGTTCGAATACTGCTAATCGTAGCAAGAATAAAGAAAGAGTCCTTCGGGACTCTTTTCTTTTTATCGCTCTTTTTTCGGCTACAATAGGGTCATGAATACCTGTAATTGTAACTCGTGTTGCGACAAGCCGAAGTGCGGCAATCCTTGCGGATGCCCATTAAAAGTACTTTCTGTCGAGACGATGACGGACAAGCCAGGGTACGTTAAGTTCAACCTAGATGGAGGAACGGTGCTCTTTGACTTCTCTGACGTTGTGGCCGAAACAGAGACCGACACTTTCCTTCGTGTTGACTCAACGGCGCGAGTCCTAAAATATTTAGCTGAGGGGCATATAAACAATATCCCAGCTTCCCAATTAGGGTCGATTCTCCATATCGCCGACATAGGGGACGTCGACATCACCGGAGTAACCGACAACTCGCTCTTTGTCTATCAGAAGAATTCAGATTGCGGCAAGGGCTGCGATGGTATCGACAACTCTTGGATCGCCTGGAACTCAGATGAGCATCTAGAAGACGACGGCGAGACCGTAATGGTCTTCGACGAAAATAACGCTCCTAAAGCCCTCAGGACCCCACCTCACACAGACCAATATTACTTAGCTGGATGGAGAGCTGGAAGCAAGTTTGGCTACATGCAACCAACTCAGGTCACGAGGCCGACAACAGATAGCGATGGATATACCAACCTTCTGTTTGAGAACCCAATCACGAGAGAGTTAGAAGTCATGCCTGTAAAAGTCACTGTCGCTGGTGACGGCACAGTTACGTTTAAGACGAGAGGAGGCGCATAATGGCAACTTGTCCTGCAGATTTTCCTGGCTATGAGAAATGCGAAAAAATTGACGCTTGCGATGTTGACGCTTACGTGTCGCTCGATTTAGACCCAGAGAACCCAACAGGTGTTATCCTAGATAGCTCTTGGGGAACCGTAAGAGTAGACTTAGAGTCTATCGTAAAGGCCGGTGAGACTATCACTCACATGGAGCTAGTCCCAGAGAATAATCCTACTGCCATTAGATACACCCGTGAGAGTGGAGAAGTAGATTGCATCACTGGTGATGAACTTTCTCGTATCATCTCGATGCAACTCTTGAAGGACGTGGATCAAACTACGCCACCTTCTGACGGCGACGTGTATATATATAATGGCACAACCAATCTTTTCGAGCCATATGACCTAAAGACGGCGATAAGCAATATAAATACTTACTTAGGGCGCCTAGAACAGGCTATAACTAACCTAGATAACCGTATCTCTGACATTGAGAATCTCATCTACAACTATCCACAAGATAAGGTGACTAAGATCCCGAGAGGCGATATTAACCTCTACTCTGATTACACTAATACCAACTCTAAGGCTCATGGCTTCTTCACGCACGATCCTGCTGCTGATGTGGCCAATGACGAATACTTCGCTTAAGGAGGATTATGGGAACACACAAAGCAAGTGATTCCAAAGCACGCAAAGAAAAGTACACAAAGCAATTTGATCGTACCAAGAAGAATAAGGAGAGACATATCTCCTTAATGAAAAAGTTAAATAGCCTATGGCCAGGTAAGAAGCCTAAGGCAGAGAAAGGAAAAAAATAATGCCTTGCGATAAGTGCAAAAATAAACCGATGGTTACGCAATATCTGGGCGATGTTCAGATCGATGCTCTCGATTCTCTCCCAGACTTTATCCTAGCCGAGAGAGATGTTGAGGACCCATTATCTGGAGACCTGATTCGTTCTCTAGTGAGAGTGCCCGCCGGCAAACTCTTCCCTAATGGCAACTATGACAATGTGTCTGCTATCGTTGCTAATAATGACGAGCTAGAAATTCCAGAACGCCAAGTAAGAGCTGGCTATGTGAAGAATAATGTTTCTTCTACGCAGGTTCTTTACGCCGACGCAGAAAACCCAGCTATGTTCCTCATGCTTGGGCTATTGACCGATATGGTCTTGATTCAGCCTACCGGCGTCATCAACATGCTAGCTGGCCATGACTATGTTATCGGTGCCCAATATTATGTAGGAGAAGCCGGCATTCCAACCACCGACGCTGCGTCTGGACAAAAGCTTTTCATCCCAATCTCTAGAACTCAACTCCTAATCAATATGTAAGGACAAAAATGAACGGGAACGTATTAAATATAATCAAACTGTTAGAGGGGATAAAAACAGGAGAATTGGCTAGGAACACAGGAGAAGGCCATCTCAATAATACGCCATCTTTTTTAGATAAACTTCGTTTTGCATCAAAAGAGGAAAGTAGCAAAGCAGCTAGAGAAGCATCGACCGCATCCTCCAATGCCAAATACGGGACAATGGCGTACAGTTATGCTGACTATGATACTGGAAATAGAGCTGACACTGTAGCCCTGAACCAAAGACAGATGGAATATGTTCCGTTTGCGTATACCCTTTCTTCTAATCCAAACTCTCCGACTCAATACGGATACATCATTAGATATGCCAATGGAGACCCAGGGACAATCTATGGAGTTACAACAGAGACAAGAGATTATAATGCTGACGGAGCTAAAGATTTCTTTGAAAGGATAAAAAGAGGTGGAGGCTCTGCCAAGCTCTATAACGGGAGCGATAATTTATCAGAGATTAACAAATCGGTGAGGCCTGTATATGGCACAATAAGATGGCCAGTGTGGGCTGGAGGAGGAGTAGAGAGCGTTAGGGTTGGTTCTGAAGAGAACAAAGATGACAACATACGGCATAGGGCTTTAAAAGGAAGCTTTGACTTAATAGACGCCATTAGGGACATGAACCATGCTGGAAGAATAGGGAGATTTGGACGGTAATGGAAATCCTATATAACTCAGATGACCGCAAGATCGAAAGGCTTTCCTCTATTGATCAGCATAAGAATAAGTTTGCGGTCTATTCGCAAGGAGGCTGGCTTCCTATCTCTTATGATGTGCTAGAGACGATTGGCTGTGATGGGGCTAAATGGCATCAGGCTATTATGACTGACGACCCAGATGATATAGGCTACACGTATCCTGAGGATTATTGTACAAAATATACCAACAAGTATGTTTACACAGACGAGCAGGGGACTGAGCTTAAGGAGCTTCCTGAGTGGTTTGGGGCTGGGCTATATGAATCATATTACAACAACCACGCTATTGCTAATGCAGACAATGGAGCTCTAGGCACAGCCAATAAAATTCGCTATCGTATCGGCCTAGACTATTACAAAGCAAAAGAGACCTTGACAGCTGCTAAATAGTAGTTTATATTAAAAACGTCATCGTTTATGGATTGACGGTGACTATAGCATTACCTCCATTTGTAATGTTTTACCTCCATTAAAAAAGCCCCCCCACAACCATGGGGCTTTTTTATCCTTCTAGTGAGCGTATCCGCTTTTCTAGGGCTTCCACTTTTTCGTTAAGACGGTTGAGCCATTCTGAGGTTTGGTCTGGCTGACGGCTTACCATCTCTGATGATATACGTGATAGTCGCATAGCTCTATTATAACCCAAAACTCGTGGTATAATTTTATTAACAACCCTAAGGAGGAATATGGAAGGAAAAACCATTGAAGACCTAATCAAAGAAGAAAAGACCTTCATTAAAGAGGCTAGCGAGCTTCTAACTAACGAGACAGATAAAGAATACTTTACTCGCAAAAAAGGTATTTTTCGTACCGCAGGCGCTTTGGCAGAAACTCCAGAGCAGAAAGAGCTTTTGCTCAACAATCTCGTGCAAACTAGACATCAGCTCGTATTTCTTCTATTCAGAAGAGAACTAATCACTGATGAAATAACTAAGAAATTCCTCTCTATGATGACGATTGAAGATGCCAATAAACGCTATGCTGCAGCCGAGGACGAGAGAAAAGCTCGCCAAGATGAAGAAGCAAAGAAGATCAATGCTTTGAGAGAAGAAGAAAACAAGCTCGACATATTCAAGGGCGTCCTCTCTGGTATGACCAAAGAGAAAGCTGAAGAAGAGCTAAAGAAATACCAGGCTGAAGCCGCCAAAGCAATGGGGGCCTAAATGGCCTTAAAGCGTGACAGCCGAGGAACTCTGAGGGACTACAAGGCTGAATACCGTAAGTTCCAGAGTTCGACTAAAGCTAAAAAAGCGAGGGCTTCTCGTAACTCTGCCCGACGTTCGGCGATAAGAAAAGGATTGGTGAAGGTAGGAGATAATAGAGAGATAGACCATATCAACTCGAAGCCGACCGATAACCGGCCCTCCAATTTAAGGGTAGTGTCTCGCACGACAAATAGGGCCAAGCGAGAAGATAGCCGTTTAAAGGGGAGCAAACGCAGTGCAAGAAGGAAAAACCGAGGATAAGCCTTCGGAGTACAAACATGAGTACGACGATAGCTATAAGCTACTGGCTTACCATCTTATTACGACAAATGATATTGCCACTATTCGGCGGATGATGAGAGATGGGAAGTTCGTGCGCAGAACCATCGTTCGAGAAGTTAGGGGTCAGGATTTTAGTGGCCCCTTTATTGACTGTTTATTCGTCTCGATAGCTGAAAGCGATGCACGCATGGAGCTCATGAGGCAGCTTGATTCTCTTGGCTTCTTCCTCTACCACAAGCTAAGCCTCCCGAGGTTGCGTAAAGAAATTCGTAATGCCTGTGAAGAACTGGGACTGTCCGATTTATTAGAAAAGTAATCTTTTGCGATACAATCAAGATATGATAAACGATTGTTGCTGTAATAAAAAGATCGATATGAGCTGCCACGAATGCAATTCGTGCAATTCTTGCGGCCCTTGCTGCCCAGCTCAATTCGACTGCACCTTCGACATCCAGGCAGACGCCTATGACCCTAGGTTCTGGATGTTCAACATCAATGGGTGCACTAAGAAGGTTAAGCTCCCTGAACTCCCAGAGAAGCCAACTTATCTAGACTTAGATTGCTCTTCTAAAACTATGACCTACTATGGAGAAACAGATACGCAGGTCTTTACCGGAGACCAGATTGGATGTCTCCTAAGCTTAGACAATATTTCTGACGTGAATGCTCCGAACCCAGAGCCTTGTTCCATGCTAGTCTATAACCCTGGCTGTGGACGTTGCCCATGTACACCTGAAGAAGCCACATGGCAAGCTTATCAGATACCAGATGCAGGAGACTGCGTAATTGACCCAGACGAAGAAGGGTATTATCACGTCTTAGTCAAGAATGATTGTGGATGTATTGAGGAATGTCGTCTCCCAGTAGTTCCATCTGGTATGACTTCTGTCAATTATATTCGTGATTCTGTTCCGGACGACCCAGACTTTCCATGGTATTACGGTATCTACAATGACACAATCAACTTGTATTTAGCTCAAAATGCCCCTGATTATTTTGGAAAGTATGCTCTCAAGGTTACGGTCACCTATACTATCCAAGTCATCCTCTCTGACCAATGCACGAATGCTAACTTTCGTTCGCTGTTGTGCCCGCAGATTGAGGGACAAACTATAATAAACGTAGAAGAGCAGTCCTCTATTCTACAAGGATTTAGTGGCTATTCTTTATCTGGTCCAGAAATCCCATGGGGTTCTCAATCTATGCGTGGTGTTCTGGTGTTCATCGTTCCAAAAGGCAAAGAGGCTGCTCTGCATCATGAGTTTAGACTCCATAGCATAGCGTCATTCTCTCAACCAGACCATTATATGAGAAACGCTACCTATGATGGCAAGATTGTCCCACCAGAGATTGCTTCTCAAGTCAATGCTCTTCCGTATAATGCTTCTCGCCTAAATGCCCTTCAAGTCATAGTTGAACCTACCTTTGGCACCGCAAACTTTGACCCAGCGGTTGACCCAGAGAGAAGCCAGCTTGACCCAGCAGTAGATGAATACGATGTTTAAGGAGGCTTAGATGGCTTATCACCTAGTAAAAGACCCGACATGGCGCTCAGGCTCCGGCACACCGCCAAAATATACCTTCCACCTAGATGCCTATGTGGACGTTGCAAGTGTATCAGGCACAACTGCAACTATATCTGTGCAAGGAACATATGGTGTTACCAACTATTCAACGAATACTTCTAACGTGAATAAGGCTTCTGACTTCGCCATAGTTACTCCGGGAGACGCAGATGCTTGGGATTACCAATTCACTCCAGGGGTAGAATATTACGAAGCAGCACTGCCCTGTATTCCTAATGCACCATCTTCTGTTAGTGATAGAGTTCTGCTAGAGTTCCGCGGTGATACTTGGAGAGACGATGCAGTTCACCCAGGCAACGCCTCCTCCCTTTGGCTTAATGGCTCTGGCGTAGTGCTAGACCAGCTTTACACTGGTGGAACTACTGGAGATACGAGGACGTTTAACATCGACAAGACATTCACGATTGATATTTCCGGAGGCGGCAATACCCCAATCCTCGCCTATGTATCTTCTGGTTGGGCATCAGGTCCTTATTATACGTGGCTAGACCATGAAGTATTGGTTTCTTGGTTTGAGCTAGACTATAGACCAGGAGCGGTTTGGGGAGGCTCAGCATGGCTTTCTCACAACAGGTCTTCTGGCGCTGCAGACGTACGCACAACATCTTCTTGGCAGACCATGAGGACCATAGATGGAGGTTCTGGAACAGGCAACCCACCGACAATAAAACACGCCTCTGATTGGAAAAACCAAAGACGTTTAGGCCAAGAATAACAAAAAGCCACCCCATTAGGGGTGGTTTTTGGTTTACCAGCCCCCTCCGCCGCCGCCACCACCAACGTATCCTGCTCCGTTAGCGCCAGACAAACTTGAGTATCCTGCGCCTCCGTTGCCGTCTTCTGCGGACTTCTTCCTCTCCTCTTCTTCGTCTTCGTCTTCGGTGTCGTCGATTCCCCCAGTCCCGCCAGCCACGTTGAGGTCACTAATTGCCTCTTGATATGCTTTTATTTTATTCCACAGGGATATGGCGTTATTACGCAGAGTGTCCAACCCGGTTTGGTAAGTGGTATTCGCCTTAATGTAGGCTGGGTTGTATGCGCTTGTGTCGTAGATTATTTTGTCTCTTTGTGGGAAGTTCGAGTACATCATCCCCCTACGGTTAGCTCCTCCCATAATAGACCCAAAATAGTTTTTACGAGCTTGGTTAAGTTGCTTAATGCTAGAATCGCGCTGAGCTTGCAGGGATTCTCGATAGGCCTTGATAAAGGCGTTGATGTCGTTGTTCTGATAGTCGTACCAATTATCCATATTGTCCTTTCTCCCCCATTATAGAAATTGGACTGGCTTTACCTGGAAACCAGTGCTTACTAAATTAAATTGCTCTCGGAATGTTTTGCATCTGATTCTCATTTGAATGGCGGTACATCTAATGTTCAAATTTTGGATTGTCAGCCTTGAGAGTGCGTTCTCTTCATAGATGTCTTCATTTGCGAAGGGCATCTCGACTGGCTCGTCGTCGTCTACAGTATCCCAGGTTGGAAATCTGAAGGTAACGTCTTTTCCGCGATGCTGCTCTAGATAATGCTTGTCAAAGTTAAGACCAATCCAGACCCATCTGTTAGAATTTGCGATAATCTTAGCATTGGCATGCTTCACAACCATATCATGATTGCCTCCTGGCACCGAGAGGAATTTGGTATGTCTCTCGAACACGATAGGCGTGTCTAGTCTTGCCCAGGTGTCTTCGGCGTAGTGCTCCATGATACATGGGTAATCTGGATGAATACCAATGAGGTCCTGGTCCTCGTCGTAGCGAATGTCACAGAACGGAACATCAACGTCTTGGAAGAACGGATAGCTCTGATAGTTCATCTGCTGGTCCCATACGATGCATTTGGCTTTGTTGTCTATTTTATCGGTATAGCTATAGTAGAGTTTGTTGGCATAACCCCAAATCTTACGAGGCTTAGTCATATCTACGCGGTCGTAGTGGGAATCAATGCTATTAGGAATAACGTGCCATACGCCTCCAGAAAAGCGTCTGAGGCCTTCCTTTTGGTCGAAGCTGTATATGATACCTTTGTAGTTGCAAACGTCGTTCTGAGAGGCTATACCGGCCGAATCTACGTATGTTGAGACTTGGGCAGGTGAGTAATCTTCTAGCCCTGTGGACTTACTTCCTGAGCCATAGGTTGACCAGATGCTATAAAAGTTCTTCCCAAGAATCATTATTTGGTCGGTAGCATACTCGACCATGCCGATGATAGGATTGAGAGAAGTATCATAAGGAGAACGATTAGGAATGTATACACGATAAGGGAAAGAGTCGAATACGGGGCCGTTTTCGTCGATCTCTGAGACTTGTAAGAGGTTCCTATCTTTTTCAAACCCAGACAGGTAGAGCCTGTTGTTGTGAAACATGATAAGAGATGCCCCTACGACTGGCCTCACATCTACGTATTCTGCACTCTCAAGCGTGTGCGTTCCACCAGTGACGGTCGTTGAGATAAATATTCGAGCTTCGTTAGCGGGGACATCAGATAATGAAATCCCATAGTCCGAAAGAGTTACTGCTGACCCGTCATAGAGCCAGCTTCCGTTGCGATAGCGGAACTCATAATAACCAGATTGCTGGCCTAGAGGGGAAGCCCACCAAGTCGCCTCATTAACGGAAACAGTGATGTCCTCGGTAGGAGCAACTGGGTAAGCCTGCGACACCCATTCTCCGATTTTAAATCTCTGGAGAGGAGAATGTCCGTCAACGTAATAAACCCAAGTGTTGCGATCTACGTCGGTGCACTGAGCAATATTAAGTTGGGTTACGCGTCCGTCTACTTGGATTTGGTTGTCAATGAATTTGTTCATCGCTCGGTCGTAGACTAACACTTCGGCGTGTGTTCCGTCCTTGCAGCAGAAGATGTCATATTGGTAGCCGTTAAGAGAGACCGTAGCCCCGTTCTTTTCCTGGTCTATGCGATCGGTCGGAACAGATTCGTAGGAGTTATAGATTAGCCCAATGAGAGGTTTGTTAGCACAAGATCTATATTCGTAGGTTTCTCTTACTGGGACGTTCTTCTCTCCCAGAGTATTGACGCAAGAGAAATGAATGCCTTTGCCACTTGCGGCAATTTCGATCTTTCTGCCAGTGTTGAATGGATTGCGTGAACGCTCTTCTTCAATCTCGTCCCAGATTTCCATGCGTACATAGAGTTTGCCTTTAGGGTTAGCTTTCTGGGGGATTGGTGTTATCCCATAAAGCTTGAAGTGCTCGAACTTATCCACAGACACTTTACAGAGGTCAATGGCCGTCTCATAAATAGGTTTTCCGCCATCAGTTGTGGAAAAGTACATCGAGAGAATACCGGTGCATCCATCAGTATTCTTAATAGTAATGGTGTTTCCTACCACTTTCCCATGATAAGGTATTTCAAACTTTATTTGCTTACCTTGCCACATCCCAATAGAGGTTTGTCTATCGCTCTCGGCAAAATCATCTTCAACCGAATGAATATCATTGAGTCTTTTTATCCCTTGGACTGAAGCAGAGTTTCCTCGCTGCATGGTCAGAGCATCGGAGTTGTAGCGACCATTGATGTAGTACGGAGAGGAATAGGGAGACGAGTTGAGGTCGTCTGATACGGTGTCTAGGCCATAGTTTCTAGAGAGCACAAATCCATCGTGAATACGCCTAGAAATTCTGGTTTGCCATTCAGTTTTAGCATATACACCTGTGCCATAAGAGCGATTGCCGGTGTAATAGGACGGCACACGATCGTTAGTATGAGCGTTATTCTGTTTAAGCCAAGCCATACTATACCATACTTTCTGGGGTTGTCAATTCGTGTCCCTTATTTGACCATGCTCTTGCCATTATCTAGCCTCCCCTACAATAGTTGGAGTCTCCACTCCATAAGTGTGGTAGAGATCTTGAATAGCCTCACGGTAAGCCTTGTTGTCGATATATTCAAGAATATTCTCAGCCATGCTAAAGTCTTGCGACTCCGAATAATGAACGCTCTTCATAACGCTTAAAATGAGGTTCTCAGCTACGGCAGATATGTCGAGCTCGTCCTCTAGCGTCTCGATAGGTTTAAGCGTCCCATAGGCGATATAATCAACGATTACGGGCACGTTCAGTGGGCGATCCAAGACTAGGTAATTGTGGTCGCCTTCTCTTTCAATGGTGTATTCGCACGGCGTTCCGGCTTTCCTCAACTCTGGAAGACCGTTTTTATTGTAGAAGGCTCTTATGTCTCTATGGCAAAGACATAGGGGGCAAGGCTCTCCACCGCTAGAGGTCCAGAAGTTCAGCATAGGAATGTCGTTTATCCTTCTGAAATCCTTGTTGAGGTCCCACTTGTAGTGGTCTTTTGCGTCAAGGTTGAGCGTGAAGTGCTTTTGGAAAAGCTTGTTCAACTTTGGCACACGAGGCAACTCATTGAGGCTCCAGTTAATCGCTGCGATTTCAAATTCTGTAGGACTATCAAGAGAGGTGTCCCCTATCAGAACTTCAAACTTACGAGCTAAATCTTTTGCTTTCATACCTTTGATTATATGACAAAAAGATTAAACTTGCGAAAAACGACTGGGCTTGCTATGATAAAGGTGTCTTTTGTTTGAAGTGGCATGAACCTCGTTTACTTCATTTGGTTTGACAAAAGACCGATTGTTCATCTGTACCTCCACGGTACAAAAAAAATACCCCTAATCACTAGGGGTATTTTTTTATTTGAGGATTATTGTCCCACAGTCTATGCCGTGCTCTGTGCACCACTCGCTAATGACTGACGTCATATAAGTATTCCCATTCAGAGGAGGATTGAAATACTTACGAGCGAGCTTCTCTATCTCTATCACATTATCTGGGTCATGGTCTAGGAGCATCATGAGCTCAAGACGAGTAGTAGCTATCTCATTAGTTTGCTGATTGTCGTCAATCTTCTGTTCTAGAGCATCTACTCTATTATTAGTAGAAGCGGTCACCTCGTGCACAATCCACTGTCCAGCGCCTAGGAGTGCCGCTCCTATCGCTATTACTGCAGAAATGAAGGCAGACACATCCTTCACCTTCTGTGGCAACTTGTGCATCTTCACTTTAACCTCCTTACGCATTTGTGTCCTCATATATAAGCTTAGACTCGCCGTTCACTGAGCCATAGAGTTTCCGTATCCTAGTGGCAACATCTTTCTGTTGTATTTGTGGCGTGCTATGGGCGGCTCCATCTGCTGGAACAAGCGTTAGAAACCCCCATTCGTTACCCTGCGTCGTATAGTTTCCTTCAGGCCAATTAAACAGGTCAACATATGTAGTATCTTGAAACATTAAACGTGCAGTGCTGTCTCCACCAGCAGTTATAACACGCAAATACGCTGGAGCAACTTCCATATCGCCATATTGGCCTATATATCTATTGTTGAACGTAGTGGAATTGAAATACTGAGATGGTCTGTTATCAAAACCAGTGACTATGTACCTAGTAATTATTTTGTGGACGCTGCCGTAGAGCTTTTTTATCTCTTTTGTTTCTCCGTTCACACTGCCATACAATTTTGCCATTTATTCTCCTTAGCTTGCGTTATAAACTGCGATGAAATTGTTAGCAGCGAGAGCTCCACCTTCGCCTGGATCAGTAGAGGTCATCGTAATTGTTGCTTTAGTATCGACATAACCTTTGGTTGCGGCGTCGTGTGCATTCTGTGGGTCGTGCACACCAGATAGAAGACGATAATTAGTAGAGTTATACCCATAAGTGACATTAGTCGAGCCTATGTTCATTTCTCCCTGAGCACTGGCTTTGGCAAAAGTGCCTATGGCTACACTTCCTTGTGCCGAAGCTGCTGTCCCCCGCCCAATGCAAACTCCACTACCCCCAGAGACATCTGGAGCTAAAGTCCCATCGTCATTTCCACTTCCTATAGCGATACCATAAGATGCAACCGTTCCTATATTGGCGCCAACAGTAACAGACCCAATATTCTTAAATAAACTACTGCCATTTCGCTGGTATCCGATAACTACAGCCTCCGCTCCCCAAGCTATTGCGTTATTTCCTACAACAACAGATCTTCCATACTGTCCAGAGGTCTGCGCATTGCATCCAATGACCACGTTGTCAGTACATGACGAATCCGTTCTCAGATTAAGATTACTACCAATATAAACGTTATTGTAATCATTGCCTGAGACGCTAGGGTCCCGCGTAGAACAAATTTGAACTGTATTCTTTGTCGTTGGGTTACGCCAAAACATATTTGTTGTCGCATCTTGGCTCATAACATCTGTCTGGCTTGCTCCTGTAGTCTGAACTATTGTCGGGCCGTTCTGCTCCCAGTTGCCACTAGATCCAAGAACTTTTCCAGCGTCTGCAGCTTCTGGAGCAGGCACTAAGCCGACAGTACCATCGGTCGCTCCATCAGTCCCAGAAAAAACTGGTGGATATTCATTAAGAGCTACCCATGCGTTGCCGTCCCAGACGTAGATAACGCCTGTGTCAGTGGTCGTATACACATCGCCGGTGGCAGCGTCGGCTGGAAGATGGGCATAATCCTCAACAGAGCCTTTATAAGAGAAGTCCGTAGCAAGAGCTTGGATTTGCTCTTGAAGCGTCCCAACTTCATCGGTTAGATCTGGGATATTGGTGCTAGAGGTCATTGGCTCGCCATCATATTTTGGACGGTCGAGGACATCATTGAATTCAATATCTCCTACTTCCACTAGAAGAGCGATGGGAATACCGTCAGAAGAATAGATGTAGGTATGCCCATTAGCAGCGTACTTCAAGACGACATTGCGATAAGCTCCATTTAGAGGAGGATTCGTTCTGTCGTCGCCCTGATCGGCAGGAATAGTTACTGCTCGGAAGTTAATCGGGATTTCGATCGGACCAGGAATAAACGCCTTGGTTGGGAATTCCGGAGCTTTTTCGCAGTTACAATTCATTAGTTAGCCTCCGTTATAATCATTTCTCCGGTGGCGCTATAGCGAATCACACGGCCGTTCTTGAAGTCCCAAACTTCTTGGCTTCTAAGACCAAGAGGATTAGTCTGGTAATCATAGTCGTCTACCTCAACAGGACCAGCCCATACCTGAATAATGCGGTGTTGGTGGTCGATGTAGTAGGTAGTATTGTTCTCGTCAACGTGCACGAGGCATGCTGAGAGGTCTTTAAGGTTCTCTCTAGTGAGAACTTCCAAGACTGGAATAACTGCTACTGGTGGGCATTGTGGATCAGCTCCTCTTTCAAAGCGAGCTGGCACATATGGACCAGGAAAAGGCATTGGAGCCGGGCCTGGTTCTGGACCAGGTTTAGAGCAGTGTGGGCACCAGTTAGGCATTTGCCATCCGCATGGTGCACCGTAGTGAGGTAACTTATGCATAATCATACCTTTATGATACACGCAAAAACTCAACACAAAGAAAAACCGCCCCGTATTAGGAGCCAGTTAGTTACTTTGCCTCTTAAGCCAAGCTTGCTTGCGAGCACGTTTCTTTTCGAGCCTATCCATGATCCTCTGAGCTTCAGGGGATACAATCCAGTGAGCCGTGCTCGCAAGCTTGTATTCGGGGTCCTTCCTCCGTTTTCTGTTCATGCTTCTATTTTAGCAAATTTTCAATCTCGTCAAAAGCCCCACCTTTAAATGGGTTGTCGATTTGCCTAATAGTGTCTTTGGCTGATGCGTCTTTCATCGCTTCCTCCCACGCCTTGTAGTTGGGGTAGGGGGTCGGATACTCTTTCTCTCTGCCATTCACTATCATCACCATCTTCCAATCTTTCCAATCAGCGAGCTTCTTCATGTCCTCGCCCCAGAATTCAATTTCGTATTGTTCAATTAGGTCATGCATCTTCGGTGCGAGCTCAGGCTGTTTAAGATACTCAAGGAAGGTTTGATAGGCCTTTAGC
>JAEEGL011993964.1_pt1 | contig 57656 bp, 61 predicted proteins | sample 9134231 | NCBI WGS metagenome assembly JAEEGL01 (sample SAMN16246548, study PRJNA631951) | gut metagenome | biome: gut microbiome; feature: rumen; material: fiber-attached | host: Bos | place: Iran: Karaj | collected 2018-10
AATCAATAATAATTGTTTTCTTTTCTTGTTTATCAATTAATTCATCAAAATTATCAATTGATTTATTCATTTTATCAAGTAATTTTTCTTTATTAATACTTACATTTATAAATCCTGGTCCAGCAATATTAACACTCTCAAATCTATCATCTAAATTATCAACAATATTTTGTGCTATTTCTATAGGATTTTTTCCATATTTTTTTGCTAAATTCATAGCAACATTTATTTGAAATTCACCTAAATCACGTCTTGAAGAGGACTCCAAAACAACATTATCTAATTCATATCCTAAACTAGATAAAAGTTTTATTAGATATTCTTCTGTTTCACGAATAAAACTCATATATAAACACCTCTCCATTTCATACATAGATTATAACACAAAGTAAACTTATTTCAACAAATTTACCCTCTTTTGACATTTTTATATTTTTATGTTAATATTATTAAGTGTGTGGAGCACTATGCTAGTCAAATTTTTCACTAGAAGGTGGGGCTAAAAATCCACTAATTGCGTAAAATGATACTTTATATATTATGCTTCTCTCGCCCAGATTGGGGCAAATGTATAATTTTAGATTTAAGGATATTATATAATGGCATATATAAAAATTCCTTTCATCACATCGGAGATTATGAAAGCGCATGTCGTGAGTGATTTATTGGGATATTAATATTGAAAAATAAATTGCAAAAGCGAATAAAAGTGAAATATATTTGTTTGGGAAAACCTCTAGCGTGTCCTTATTATAAAGATTGAGGTGCGGACTAAGTGGTGATCGAGTGATCATACTGGCAACATATGATTTATATCTTTAAAAAGAAATTGCCTAAAGGTAACTAAGGGTAGATATAAGAGAAATTCAACTCGACCAAAGCCGTAAAATTAATTTGTAATAATCCATACAGTTTTTTTTTAGGAGAAAATAAATGAAAAATGATAACTGGATTTTAAAAGCTTTTTTTTATACTTTTTTTATAGCTATAATTTTTAATACTTTTTCAAATGTTATAATTAATAAATTTGATAATATAATTATATTAATAATATTAACTATTTTATTTGTTTTTATTGGAATACTATTTGATGTAGTCGGAACTGCTGTATTAACAGCTGAAGAAGCAACATTTCATGCTAAAAGTACAAAGAAAATAAAAGGTGCTAAAGAAGGCGTATATTTAATAAAAAATGGAAGCACTATATCTTCCATTTGTAATGATGTAATTGGCGATATTTGTGGAATAGTAAGTGGTGCTCTATCAGCTATGATTGCAATTATACTATCAACAAAATTTAATATTTCACCAATAATAACAATTATTATTATTAGTTCAGTTATATCATCACTAACTGTTGGTGGAAAAGCAATTGGTAAAAAAATGGCTATTAAAAATAGCGATGATATTATATTTTTAGTTTCTAAAATATTAAGTAAATTTAAAAGAAGTTGTTAACAACTTCTTTTTTTATCTATTACTTCTAAATCTTTCTTTTTGATCAAGTATTTTCTTTCTTAATCTAATAGCATCAGGTGTAACTTCTACAAGCTCATCTTTTTCGATAAATTCTAATGCTTCTTCTAGAGTGAATGTTTTAGGTTTTGATAAAGTAATTGCTTCATCACTACTTTTACTTCTAGTATTAGAAAACTCTTTATTTTTACATGGATTTACATTTAAATCATTTTCTTTATTATGAATACCTACAATCATTCCCTCATATACATTTACTCCTGGATCTACTATCATAGTTCCTCTATCAAGCAAATTATATAATGCATAACCGAACGTAACTCCAGTTTCCATTGAAACTAAAACGCCGTTTTTACGTCCACTTACTTCTCCAGCATATGGCTTATATGAATCAAAACTTCTAACCATAATACCTTCACCCTTAGTATTTGTAATAAAGTTATTTCTATATCCAATTAAACCTCTTGTTGGACAAGTAAATTCTAGTCTTACATAATTATCTTCTGCGTTTTCCATTAATTCCATTGTACCTTTTCTTTCACTTAAATCTTGAATTACTGTTCCAGAATATTCATTTGGTACACTAATAATTACTTTTTCAAATGGCTCTAATTTTTGACCATTTTCTTCATGGAAAATAACTTCAGGTTTTGATACACCTAACTCATAACCTTCTCTTCTCATATTTTCAATTAATATAGATAAGTGTAATTCTCCTCTTCCTGATACTTTAAATCCATCATTTGTAGGAAGTTCTTCTACTTCAAGACCAACATTACGTTCAAGTTCTGCCATTAATCTATCTCTTAAATGTCTACTTGTAACAAATTTTCCTACTTTACCTGCAAATGGAGAAGTATTAACCATAAAATTCATTGATAGAGTTGGTTTTTCTATTTCAATACTTGGAAGAGGATCTACATGATCCACATCACATATAGTATCTCCAATTGAAATTTCAGGACAACCAGCTATAGTTACTATATCACCAAAATAAGCTTCACTTACTTCTTTTTTCTTTATACCTTCATTTACAAACATTTTAGTAATTCTTTCTTTACTAAGAGTTCCATCATTTTTAGATATTGTAACCATTTGACCAGTTTTAATTTTTCCTTTATTTATTCTTCCAATACCAAGTCTTCCAATATAATCATCATAATCTAATGATGAAATTTGAAATTGTAATGGATCATTTTCATTTCCTTCAAATGGTTTAGTTGTTTCAATTATTGTATCAAGTAAAGGAGTAATATCATGACTATCATCATTTTCTTCATACTTTGCTATTCCTTCTTTAGCTATACCATAAAGAATTTTAAAATCTAATTGATCATTATCAGCTCCTAAATCACAAAATAAATCAAAAGTCATATTTACTACTTCTTCACTACGAGCATCTTTTTTATCAATTTTATTTATAAACAAAATTGGTCTTAGACCATTTTTTAATGCTTCTTTTAATACAAATCTTGTTTGTGGCATTGGTCCTTCTGCTGAATCTACTAATAATACTACAGTATCTACTGTTTTTATTATTCTTTCTATTTCACTAGAAAAATCAGCATGTCCTGGAGTATCAACTATATTCATTTTATAACCTTTATATCTAATAGCACAGTTTTTTGCTGTTATAGTAATACCTCTTTCACGTTCAAGGTCTCCACTATCCATAACACAATCTACTACTTGTTCATTATCTCTAAATACTCCACCTTGTTTAAGTAAAGCATCAACTAATGTACTCTTACCAGCATCAACATGTGCAACTACAGCAAAATTTATTATTTTTTCCATAATATTCATCCCCTTTTGGCACGCATTTAATAATACACTATTTTTGTCATATTTTCAAGAAAAAAATATTTTTTTATTTCTTCTCATTGTGGGTAATAATTTATTATTTGGAGTAAATGGTTAAAAAAAATAAATAATGGCAAAATAAATAGTAGGAGTTATTATGAATGAAGAATATAATTTTAAAAATCAAGAAGAATTATATAGTATAATTGGAAAAAATATTAGATATTATAGAAAACTATATAGTTTAAATAAAAAAGAGCTTACTCAAGAAGCTCTTGCTGAAATTGCAAATGTTTCAACATCTCTTATAGGAAATCTAGAAAGTAAAAAAACACTTCAAGGTATCAGTATATATAATTTATATAAAATAAGTAAAATACTAGAAATACCTATTGAAAATTTCTTTATTGATAGGTAGATTCAAAGAATTTATCCATTGTAACATTAAGTACTATTGAAATCTTATATAATGATAATAATGACAATCCTTCACTACCTTTGGTACTTTCAAACTTTCTAATAAATTCTGGTGATACTCCAATATCTATTGCTAATTGTTCTTGAGTTATTCCATTTAATTTTCTATATTTAATTACATTATATGCAACAACCTCAATTATATTATCATTAAAAACAAAATCTCTTTTAAATTTAGTCATACATCTCACCTATCTCTAATTTTACATTTTTTATTATTTAATTATGTAAAGTTATACTATACATTTTTAAATGGATATTTTATAATTGTAATGGTGATTAATATGACTCAAGAAAAATTAAATGAATTAGTAGGTTATAATATTAAAAAATATAGACTTTTATATAACAAAACTCATAAAGATAAAATTACACAAGAAAAATTAGCAGAAGCAATAGGTTCTTCAGTTTCACTTATTAGTAATCTTGAATCAAATAAGATTAAACAGGGTATAAGTATTACAAATTTATATAAAATTGCTATTGTATTAGAAACTCCTATAAATAATTTTTTTGAATAAAAAAGAATCAATAATAGATTCTTAATTAACATATACATCATACATTTTTTTATAAGTGAAAGTAACTCTATTAGTTCCTTTCTTTTTTTCTTTTATTATATATCCTTCTTGTTGTAATTTATTTAATACTTTATTAATTGAATTAATATGAAGTCCAGTTTCTTTAACTAAATCATTTGTTGTAAAGACTATTTTCTTTATAATAACAGGATATACTTTAAAAATTGTTGATCCACCAATTCTTTCTTTAAATGAATTATAGTCATCATTATATATTTTATTTAATTTCATTATATTCTTTATATTGATATTACATTCATTTATAATGCATTGAATCATCATTTTAATGAATTTATTTATATCTTCTTCTATTTCACCACTTAGTAATGTAAAATATGTATTTTTAAGATTTTCTATACTTTTAGATATAAATAATATTGGTGTTTCTTTTTTATACAATGATAATTGAATTGGAATTATTAAACGACCAATTTTTCCATTCCCAGATATATATGGATGTAATTTTTCAAATTGAAAATGAGTTAAAATAGTAGATATAAAATAATTATCATTATTATTATTAATATAATTTACTAAATCATCCATATAATAATCTAAATCTTTATATAATGGTGGAATAAAAGATACACTAGATCCAGCTAATCCTGGTTTTAATAAGAAATTCTGTTTCTTCCTAAATTTTCCACTACCTTTTGTAATGCTATTTTTTTTACATCCTTGAAATAAAACTTTATTAATTCTATTAAAAGTATCTTTTGAAATGCTATCTTTTAAAGCATCCGATAAACCAATTAATAATCCTTTTTTTAAATTATTAAATTCAATTATATCATTTGAATTATTCATATAAGGAGTATGAAACATATATTCTTTTTCTATTTTGGTATTATCAATTTTAAAAGAATAAAATAAATCAGAAATAAAGGCATTTTCTAAATAACTTTTATAATCAAATAACATATTTTTTAAATATCCTTTATATTCTCCATACTTTTCAGTTGCTTCATATAATAAATTGTTAAGTTCTATATTATTAGTAAACTCTAAAGGCATTTTTTTTGCTTTATAAGGTTCCATTTTACACCTCCACTAATATAATAATATCATATATTTATAAAAAAATATACACGAACAATAAAAAAAATGTATAAATACATTTGATTTATTTTGGATTTGGATATTCTAGTAAACCTTTACCATATCCTTCTAACCAATAAATTTTATTATTTCGAACTCTTAGTTTATAATAAATTTCATATTTTATATTATCTTGATCAGAATATGTAAAGTATAAATTTGAAATACCATTTTTATTAACAGTAAAAGTCCAATTATTTGTGTCAGAACTGGAAAGTTCTAAATTATCATTATCTATTTTATAATTCCAATCATAATTTTCTAATTCATCATCAAGATAAATTGTAATACTTTTATCATATACACCTAAGTATGGATTATAAAAAATAATAAACATGCAAAGTATAAATGTAATAGAAAATATAATAATGTATCTCATAAATTTCTCCTAAGAAAAAACAACTAGCTCTGATAAAACTAATTGCTTCCAGTTTCTTGAAAATAAGATTATAGTCATTTATATTAAATGAATAATTTAATATAAATATTACTCTAAATATTATCAGTATTTAGCATAATCCCTAATCATTTTGAGTTTCACTTTCTCAACGATATATCATTTGTCCTTGGTAGATTAGTATCTATTTCTTAATTTAATAAGAATATATTTATTTAATGAAATTATATATTAAATTGATAATATATAATTATTATATAATAACAAAGTTAATTATTATTATATAATAGAATATATAAATTAAATTAATAAAATATAATCACTATATATCAATAAAATTAATTATTAATATATAATAAAGTATATAAATTAAATTAAAATATATATATTATAATAAATATGATTAGCATTTATAATACATAATAAATTAATATTAAATAAAATAAATGTAATAATATTTAAATAATGAAATAATAAGTGTTATATAGTTATAATATATATAAACAATAAATAAATTAATATTTATTATAAATATATATTATATGGTTTAAATAAAGTAATAATATATTAAGAATAATTAATAAATTAATACCAATTATAAATAATATAAATTACAATTATTTAAACATATAATAAATATAATTTAAAATATAATTAATAAATTAATATTAATAATATTTTAAAACTATAAATATTATTTAATAAATATAACAAAATATTATATATAATTAATTAATAAGTTAATACTAATTAATTAGGAAGTATAATATCTAATATTATAAGTGCATTATAATAATTAATAATACTATTAATATTATTAATTAAAAATAATGTTGAAATATAATATCCACTATTATTTTAATTAAATAAATATATATAGATTTTTTCACCAATCAATAATAGATTAGATATATAAATATTAATAAAAAATTAATTTTATTAATATAATACACCTGTCTACTATCTCTATTGGACATATTTATTGTATCAATAATAAAAAAAAATGTCAACACATTTTTTTTATTTTATTATTTTTTTTATAAATTTGACAAATTATTTGATTTATTTTCATATTTTTCATGTAGTAATTCTACTGATTTTTGGCTTAAAGGCTTGGATAGATAAGATTTATATATTTGTTTGACACTTTCGTTATCAAGTGAATAATTATTTACACTTTTATATATTTTTTCTTTCAATGATTCAATATCTTCACATTTATAACCTGCTCCATCTAAACATCCATTTTTACATAGTTTAACTTCTATATAATGATATTTTTTATAATTTCCACTATCAATTAAGTAATCAAGCTCATATAAACTATTAACAATTGCTACTCTTAATTTATAATTTCCAATATCTATATTAATATCTTTTATACCATTGATGTTCATAAATTGACTTTCATCAATTTCATTTACACTATTTTTTGTTTTACTAACTAATTTACAAAAAGACTTAATAAATATTTCACTTTGACCACCACATAAATCTAATAATTTTGCACTATTACTATAATTACTATAATTTTCATATTCTGATAATGCTAAACTCTTCATGTTAATTTGCTCTAATTCTATCATTTTTATTAACTCATTTATTGTTATAACATAATCCAAATTATTATCTGATTCTTTCATTTTCATCTTATTAGATAAACATGATGTTATTCCAACCGTTATAATCTTCTCGTTATTGAATCCTTTTTCATTACAAAAAAGATCTTTAATAAAAAAGCTTTCTATAAATAATGGATTTTTTGTTGTAGATATATTATTAATTACTTCTGGATGATATATTTCCAAATATTTTGTTATACTTGGACAATTTGCTGATATTAAAGGCAATAATTGTTTATTTTTTAATCTTTCAATAAATTCTGATACTTCTTCAACAATACCTACATCTATAGCAAATCCACTATTAAATGCATAATCAAAGCCTATTTTCTTTAGTGCATCATTTAATTTATAGTCAATGTTATCAAGATCTAAGTTATATTTTTCTGCAATGAATAATGATGTATTAGGTTCTACTATTGCAACTACAATCTTTTCATTTTTATCAATTATTTCTTTTACTTCTTTATAGCTTTCTTTAACTGTTATTGAGCCAGATGGACAATTCAATACGCAAGAACCACAACCAATACAAATAGGATTTAAACATTTATTTAAATCATATCTTAAATTTGCATTTTTTTCACAAGTCTTTTTACATTGACCACAATTAACACATTTTTCACTATTCTTTTTTATACATGGATTAAATTCATCAATTAATATATATTTTTCTTCTTTTCCTTTTTTATTAATTATTTTTTCTTCTTTTTCTTCAGTTAAGTTATCAATAACTGAATTTATTATTGCATCTATTTCATTTTCTGCTATTTGATTCTCTATTAATCTAAGTTTGTCACATGATGCTTTACAATTTAAACAAACTGAATCTTGATTAAAGTCTTCAATTTGATTAATGAATCCGCAATTATCACATATATATGTTTTCATTATTACTCCTTAAAATTCATTCTTATAAAGTCCTTTGCAATTAAAACCATTACATTTTATATTATATTTATCTATTATTTTACCATTTTTAATAATCAATACTCTAGGACTTATATCATTATATAAATATATATCTTTATCTATATCGCTAATATATTTTGATAAATCATTTATAGTTGAATTATTTAATTCATTTGAATCAAAAAAATAAATATTAGGATTCTTAATAATCCATTTTTCCATAATATCTAGTGCTAGTATACAATCTAATGATGTGCAATTATTGCCCATAAAAACTATTTTAGAATAACCTTTTTCTTTCATTAATTTCAAAAGCTTTTCACTATCAATTTTACTATATTCAGTTACTTCTTTTTTTTCATCCTTAAAATCAATTATACTTTTTCCAAAATAATTCTTAAATTCATAATTCATTGAATCTTCAATATTATCAAAAAAAACTTTATCATAAATGTCTATTTTTGTTTCTAAAGAATTTGATTTAATTTTACGAATTTCTAAATTTTTTCCACAATTCATTTCAATTAGATTTTTCTTTTTATCATAATTATATGTATTACAATCACTTAAATCAATTTGTGAATTATTACTTTTATACTCTATTTTATCTTTATTAATTATTAGTAATTCATAATAACCAGTTGTGTAATCATAATGATACCAATTCTTATTAAGAATTTTACTATCTATTGAATTAAAACCAAACATAAAGAAATTAATAATAGCTAGTATTATTAATGAAATAATAACCATAATTATATATCCATATCCTTTATTTTTCATAATTATATGATAGCAAAATTATTATTTTTTTTCAATTACTTGTTTGTATTAGCATAATAATTAAATTCACTAATTTCTCGAGAAATATTGTCTAAATCTTCAAGAGAATCATCGCTTTCTAATATTTCATCTATTTGAAATAATAAATCTTTTATACTAGCACACTTATAAGGATTAATGTCATATCTATTTAATACTTCTATTTGATAATCAGATAGAAATATATCTTTATTAATTTTTTTATGCATATACTTTTGATTAACTAAATCGCTAATATCTATTTCTTCTTCATTTATTTTCATTTTTCACCATATAAAAAAATCACTATTAATCAGTGATTCCATATTTATCTTTGAATTTTTGTACATTTCCAGTCTTAACTGTCTTATACTTTCCTGTATAAAATGAATGACATTTATTACATGATTCTAACTGTATTTCACTTTTTGTAGATCTTACTTCAAATTCATTTCCACAAGCACATTTAACCTTACATGTTTTTAATTCTGGATGTATTCCCTTTTTCATATATTTTATCCTCCTCGCCATAACTAACTGATAGTTATAGAAATAACTTCATAGCGTATTATACATTGTTTTATTAATAAAATCAAGCACAATTACTAATTTATATTATTCTTTTTACAATAATTATTTAATATAATTACTTTTGCATGAGATATTTTTGAGATAATTTTTATTAATTCATTTTTATTTATATTATTTTTATTATTATAATAATCAATATTTATATCATTGCTATTACAAACCTTATTATATTCATTATTATTAGCACCAATTATTATTACGTCTGAATTCATTATTAATTGATTTAAATATATTCTTTTATTTTTGAAATAATATAGTCATTATCTTTTATTCTGTTTATTAATTCTTTATAAGTAATATTATCATATAAAAACAAATTATAATAATTATAATTTATACTATTTAAATATTTTTTTTCACCAATATATAAAATATTTTCTTCTTCTTTTTCATAGTATTTAAAAATTAATATTGATATTATTGAAACAAAGAAAAAAATAACTAGAAGTTTTATTTTCATAGATTTATCACCTATAAAATATTACTCAGTTATTTCTATTTTAGCACCAACATTTGTTAATTTTGTAACAAGATTACTATATCCTCTTTGAATATATTCTGAATTTTCTATTTCAGTTGTTCCTTCAGCTATTAATCCTGCTATTAATAAAGATGCCCCTCCTCTTAAATCTGTTGCAATTACCTTTGCTCCAACTAATTTTCTAGGACCTTTTATTTCTAATTTATTTAAAGTTAATATATTTGTTTGAGCTCCCATTCTATTTAAATCATATGTATTCTTAAATCTATTCTCATATATTGTTTCCTCAATAATTGATTTACCATCTGCTTGTGTTAACAAAGTAGTAATTGGTTGCTGTAAATCTGTTGGGAATCCTGGAAAAACTAAAGTTTTTATATTAGTTGCTTTCAAATTTTCACATTTAGAAATAGTCATAACATCCTCATCTATTTGATATTTAACGCCTATTTCATCTAATTTCATAAATAGAGCTTCATTATGTTCTTTAATTATTCCTTTAATTCTTAAATCTTTACCAATTAAAGCTCCCATTATAACAAATGTACCTGTTTCTATTCTATCAGGAAATACTTCAACTATTCCATTTTTAGTTTCTTTTGTTCCAACTATTTCTATTTTTTTAGTACCTGCTCCTCTAACTTCTATTCCCATATTTATTAAAAATGAAGCAACATTTACAATTTCTGGCTCAGTAGCTGCATTTTCAATAATTGTAGTTCCATAAGCTCCAGTTGCAGCAAGCATAATATTAATTGTTGCTCCTACACTTGGAAAGTCAAAATATATTCTTTTTCCTACTAGTTTATTTGCAGTAATAATATATCTATTTTTTATAATTTCAACATGAGCGCCTAATTCTTCAAATCCTTTTATATGTATATCTATTGGTCTTGCTCCAATATTACATCCTCCAGGAAATGACATTTCAACTCTACCAAATTTTGCAAGTAATGCACCCATAAAATAATATGATGCTCTCATTTGGACACTTAATTCTTCTGGAATAGGTTTGTTTTGTAAATTAGTATTGTCTATTATTAATGCATCATTTTTATGAGTAACTTTACAATCAAGTAAATTCATAATATCTATTAAATATTCAATGTCTCTTATTTCAGGAACATTAAAAATAGTACTTTTTTCTTTCGCCAAAATAGCAGCTGGTAACAAAGCAACCGCACTATTTTTAGCACCACTTATCTTTATTTCTCCAGATAGTTGATGTCCTCCCTCTATAGTTAATTTTGCCATACTTCACCTTAAAAGCCTTTCCTAACTATACTATACTATTAATATAAAGAATAATCAACTTAGTATACATTTTTTTACGTTAAAATATCTTACTAAATATTTCTTTTATTTTAGACTTATAATTAGTATCTTTATTTATGTTTTCATAGTCTAACATACAAAGAGAAGGATATAAAATACAAAAATAATTACTACCTTTTGCTTCACCTATTTCTATAACTAATGATTCATACATTCCCTCATCATATACTTTATTCATAAATACTTTTTTTGGAAATTCATTAAGACCATAAGAAATATTGTATTTTTTATTATAATTATTTTTTTTAAACAATTTATCTATTTTATTATCTATATTTTCTAAATTGGAATAAATATTATTCTTTGCTTCTTCAACACTACTATTATCTATAAATAATATTGGAGATAATTCATTAACTACTTTTTCTTTCATTATTATATCTTTTTTTGAATCACTATTTGATATTACTCTAAATCTAATAGTATCTTCACTTGTATTATATTCATCTATACTAAGTATGTACATTACTAATAAAAATCCTACTAATATAATTATTTTTTTCATTCAAAAACCAACCTTTCAAACATATATTGGTTGGTTTTATTATTTTTTATTCATTTATTATAAAAACATATCTATCTCTATTAGTATAATCTTTTTCTATTAATATTTTGGAATTTGGAAAATATTTCAAAGCAATTTCTTTTATTAAATCTGCTTGCCAATATCCAATTTCAAATGCAATGATAAACTTTTTATTCAAATGCAAATTTGCTTCTTCAATTATTCTTTTATAAAAATATAATCCATTATCATCGGCATATAGTGCTAAATGAGGTTCATATTTTTTAACACTGTCCATAACTTCTTCATCTATAGATATATAAGGTGGATTGCTAATTATTACATCATATTTATCATTTATATTACTAAATATATTACTTTTAATAAAATTAATATCAACATTATTATTAATAGCATTCTTATTTGCCATTAATAATGCTTTATCACTTATATCAACTCCAGTTATATTAGAATCAATATTTTTTTTAAGAACTATTGCTATCGCACCTGATCCAGTTCCTATATCTAAAATATTAACATTATTATTAAATATCTTTTTGATATACTTAATAGTTTTTTCTACTAATAATTCTGTTTCATATCTAGGTATTAAAACATCTTCATTTACATCTATTTTATATCCATAAAAATCAACATACCCAATCAAATATTGGATTGGGTAGTTTTGTTTTAATTTTAAATAATCTTTTTCTATATTTTTACTTACTTTTAATAATTCATCAACTTCTCTTGATGAAAAACCTAATTTAATTATTTTATCCTTCATGTTCAGCCAAACGAATTCTTTCATCTTCAGCAATTAATGCTTCAATTAATTCTTCAATATCGCCTTCCATAATTTTATCTAAATGCATTACTGTATAATTAATTCTATGGTCAGTAAGTCTATTTTGAGGATAGTTATATGTTCTTATCTTTTCACTTCTATCTCCTGTTCCAATCTTACTTCTTCTTTCATTACCAATTTTTTCATCTTGTTCTCTTTGTTTTAAATCATAAAGTCTAGTTTTTAAAATTTGCATAGCTCTTTCTTTGTTTTTTATTTGGCTTCTTTCTACTTGGCAATAAACAACTATTCCTGTTGGAATATGAGTAAGTCTAACAGCAGAATCTGTTGTATTAACACATTGTCCTCCAGCTCCACTACTTCTAGTTATATCTACTCTAATATCACTATCTTTTATTTCGACATCCACTTCTTCAACTTCTGGCATAACAAGAACTGTTGCAGTTGAAGTATGTACTCTTCCACCTGATTCGGTTTCGGGAACTCTTTGTACTCTATGCGCTCCACTTTCATATTTTAATTTTGAATAAACTGCTTCTCCACTAAGCATAAATTCAATTTGAGCATATCCCCCACTTTCACCTTCTACTTCATGTGTTACTTCTAATTTCCATCCTTGATGTTCCGCATATTTAGTATACATTCTAAATAAATCTCCAGCAAAGATATTTCCTTCATCCCCACCGGCAGCACCACGAATTTCCATTATAACATTTTTTTCATCGTTTGGGTCTTTTGGTAAAAGCATTCTTTTTAATTTGTTTTCTAATTCTTCTTTTTCATTATGAAGATTTTCTAATTCTTCCTCTGCAAATTCTCTCATTTCAGGATCTTTCATCATCTCTTTTGCAGCTTCTATATCATCTATAGTTGTATTGTATTTTTTATAAGTTTCAACTGTTTTCTCAATCGAATTCTTTTCTTTAGAAACCTCTTGCATTTTTTTATAATCATTATATATTTCGGGTTTTAATAATTCTTCACATAAATAATTATATCTTTCATTTATTATATCTAATCTTTCTTTCATAATATCTCCTTTTTATAATTTATAATATCAAAGAAAGTTTCGCTATAAATCTATTTCGTCTTCATACCCTTCATCAACAATTACTAGATCTTTTAAATCATCATCTTCTTCATCATCATCAACATCATCTATATTATCATAGTAATTATCTTCTTTTTCATCTTTATCATCTTCATTATCATCATCTTCAATTAATACTTCATCATCAAGTTCATCCTCTATTTCTTTTATACTAATCTCAGCAGTATGATTTTCTCTTAAATCCCAATATCCTTTATCTAATTGGATAAATCTTTTTTCAGTTGATAACAATGAGAAAAAATCACCTATTTGTTCTTCAAATGCTGTTTCTCCAAGATTAAGTTTATTACAAATGATTTTGAATATTTCATTTATTTTCATCTTTTTACCTTTTTCTTTTAATATCATATAAGCAATATCATCAAAAGGTAAAGTTTCTAGTTCTTTTAGTGTATAGTCCTTTAATTTCATTTTTTTATTATTTCCTCCCGCCGACAATCTCTCGTCTTCTTACATTAAAATTATACTTATTTTTTGTAATAAATCAAGTATTTTTTTTATATTTATTTCCATAATAAATATGAGGCATTATTTATGAAAAAATGTTTATTATTTTTAAGAATACTTGTTGTTCTTTTTTTCACTATAATTATATTTATATTAAGCCTTTATGTGTATGCTTTTATCACACCTAAAGTAAATATAAATGAAATAGATAAAATCGTGTTATTAGATAAAGATGGTAATGATATATTTAATAAAGATTATAATAATTATGTTAAACTGAATGATATAAATGATAATATTAAAAATGCTATTATTTCAATTGAAGACAAGAATTTTTATTCTCACAAAGGTTTTGATATTTTAAGAATTATAAAAGCATTAATAATAAATATAAAAAGTAAAAATATTGAACAAGGTGCTTCAACTATTTCTCAACAATATGTTAAAAATCTATATCTTACTTTTGATAAGACATGGAAAAGAAAAATAGAAGAAGCTATTCTAACAATAAGAATTGAAATGCATTATACTAAAGATGAAATATTAGAAGGATATTTAAATACAATTGATTTTGGTGCTGGAAATTATGGTATAAAGGAAGCAAGTAATTATTATTTTAATAAAGAACCAAATGAATTATCTATTGAAGAAGCCACTATTATTGTAGGAATTCCTAAAAGTCCAACTTATTATAATCCAATTATTAATTATAATAATGCTAAAAAACGTCAATATGATGTATTAACAAGTATGTATAAAAATGGATATATTAGTAAAAAAGAAGTAGAAAAAATATATAATAAACAATTAGTTTTTTATGGTAAACATAACAAAATACAATTATCAAGTGCTTATTATTATAAAGACGCAGTTTTAAATGAAATGTCAAATTTAAATCAAATACCAAACTCACTTTTAGATTTTGATGAAATAAAAATATATACAAATTTTGACTCTGATATTCAAAGAATATTAGAAAATAATATTGATGATGAAATGAAAGATACAAGTATGCAAGTTGCATCTATTGTAGTAGAACCTAAAACAGGTAAAATTGTTTCCCTAATTGGTGGTAAAGATTATTCGAAATCTGAATATAATAGAGCTGTTTATTCTAAAAGACAAGTTGGATCAACAATTAAACCATTTTTATATTATTCTGCACTAGAAAATGGTTTTACTCCATCATCTACTTTTTTAAGTGAAAGAACAACTTTTAATTTAGGTAATGAATTATATTCACCAAGTAATTTTGGAAATAGATATGCTAATACTAATATTACAATGCTTCTTGCACTTGCTTCTTCTGACAATATCTATGCTATGAAGACTCATTTATTTTTAGGAATGGATAAATTAAGTGAAATTATTTCTAAAGTTAAAATTAAAGAAAAAGTAAAAGAAAATGCAAGTTCTGCACTTGGAACAACAGAAATAAATATAATTGATTTTTCTAATGGCTATATTACTCTTGCAAATGAAGGAAAACACGAGACACCACATTTAATTGAGAAAATTACAGATAATAGCGGAAATATATTATATGAATATAAATATAAAAATGAATATATTTTGAATAAAAAATATGTATATATTCTAAATAATTTATTAACCTCTACTTATGATTATGATTTACTAAAATACACATCTCCTACTTTAGTTAGTATTTCAAGTTTAATTGATGGAAAATATGCAGTAAAAAGTGGTAGTACAGAAACAGATTTTTGGACTATTGGTTATAATAAAGACTATCTAGTAATGGTTTGGGCCGGGAATGATAATAATGATAAAGTAGATCAAAATGAAACAAGAATACCAAAGAAAATATGGGCCAAAACTATTAGTACAATTCCATCAAATAAAAAAACTTGGTATGAAATTCCAAGTGGTATAACAAGTGATCAAATTGATCCTTTAAGTGGAAAATATAAAATAAATGGATATACTTGTTATTATGAAAAAGGAAGTGAACCAAGTTTTAATTATATAGAATATTATGACTTATTATCAAATGCTTCAAAAAAAAATCCTAATAATTAGGATTTTTATTTTTATTCTAATTGTGTCCCACAATTACTACAGAATTTTCCTTCTACCATAGTATGACAATTTGGACATTCTCTTCCAGTTGCTGCTGGTGCTTCTTCTACAGGTGCAGCTGGTGCTTCAACTGGAGTAGCTGGTGCTGCTGGAGCAGCTCCAAATAATGTTCCTGGTTCTGGTGTTTGATTTCCTGGATTATATCCTGCTGGTGCTCCTTGAGCATTTTGATTAGCAACTCCCATCATACTTCCTGCAGCTCCTGCAGCCATATTGAATCCCATAAATCCTGCCATTGCTCCATTAGGATTGCTTGATGCATTTCTAAGAGCATCTGCACTAGCTGAAGCCATAAGACCAGATTGTAATCCTTGATTTGAGAAGATAACTGCTTCATCAACTTTATTAACTTTAACCATTGATTCATCAGTTAAGTTTAAGTCTCCAATAGCAACATCTGTAATTTCTAAACCATAGTTTTGTCTCCATGATTCATCTAAACATCTATTCATTTCAGCAGAAATATCACTATTGTATAGTTGAATATCTCCAAAAGATACTTTATTTTTTCTCATTACAACTGAAATTGCTTGAGTTAATTGCTCAACAAATTTTGCTTGTAATTGAGTTCCAATTATATCTTCATATGTTACAGTATCTGCTGGATTTGCTCCAATAACACTGTTTACTAAAGTAATTGGATCAGTAACTTTAAATGCATATTCTCCAAAGAATGTAACTTCTAACATTCCATATTTTTCGTCAGTAATTTTCTTTGGTTGTGGTGAACCAAATTTGTTTCCAACTATGTTAAGTAAATTAACATAATAAACTCTTTGATCCCTTGCAGCTTGTCCACCATAAGTAAAACGTTTTCCAACAGTTTTAAATATATTGACAATGTTTTCACCTAAATTACCAGTAAAGATACTTGGTTCAGAACTTGAATCAAAAGTAAATGTTCCTGGTTCTGCAGTAAATTCTTTAATTTCTCCATTGTCAATAATCATCATAGCCATTCCTTGTGGTACTGCTATTCCACTACCATTAGAAATAACTCCTGGTGTTGGATTTGAATTTCCACTTCCGTGATTTACAACTCCTCTTTGAATTAAAACGTCTTTTTCAATTGTTGGGCAAGTAACAAATTCTTTAAATTGATCTCCTAGTGTACTTGAAGCAGCACTAGTTAATGCTTTAATTAATCCCATAATCTACCTCTTTTCTTTATAACAATAGTATAACATCTTTTTACAATTAAGTAAATTTTTTTATTAAAAAAGACATTTATTCAACGTCTTTTTCAATTTCAATTACAATTCTATATTTATCAGGATAATCTTCTTCTTTAGTTGTTATTTTTTTATTATCAAAATCACTTACTAAATCTCTTACTTTATTTACTACATTTATTATACTTATTTTATTATTTTGTTTAACTTCTTTTTCTTTTATATTATTAGAATTTATTTTATTTTCTTTTTTATCTTCATCAAATTCAATATGTCCTTTTTCATTATAATCATAATTATTATTTTTCATATCATTATTAATAATATTATCTAGATAACTTTCTTCTTGATTATTAATATTCTCTTCAATTTTTTTAATATTTTCTTGAAATTTTAATTGAAATGGAGTTATATCTTCTTCTATATTTACAACATCTGGAACATATTGAATAAATTTATTTTCTTTTTCTGGTTCAATAAATTTATTTATATTTTTTGGAATGTTATTATCATTTTTATTTAATAATATACTTATTTCATCCTCTGTTTGTCTAACAGTTAATCTTTCATTAATAATTCTATCAAGTAAAACTAATTGCATATCAGTATCATTTAATGATAATAAACTCCTTGCATGTCTTTCTGATATTTTACTAAATAACAAAGCATCTTGAACTTTTTTAGGTAGATTTAATAATCTTAATTTATTTGCAATAGATGATTGACTTAAACCTAATTTATTTGCTAATTCTTCTTGAGTAAATCCTCTATCTAATAATTTTTTAAAAGATTGTGCTTCTTCTATTACAGTTAAATTCTTTCTTTGTAAATTTTCAAGTAATGCAATTTCTGCACTTGTATTATCATCAGTATTATTAATAATTGCAGGAATAGTTTTAAGACCAGCCATTACAGTAGCTTTATATCTTCTTTCTCCAGCTATTATTTCATATTTACTACCTATTTTTCTAAGAACAATAGGTTGTATAATACCATATTTCAAAATAGAATTAGAAAGATCTATTAATTCTTTTTCATCAAAAGCAAGCCTAGGTTGAAATCTATTTGGTAATATATCTTCAACTGGCACTTGTACTATTTTATCTTTTTCTTCCATAACTAATCCCTCTATTCCTATTCTAAATACATTTTAATTCATTTTAGTATTTTTATCAAGTTATTATTTACCATTAATCTTTTTTTATTAAATTATAATTTCGAGGATATTTTAAATCTGTCTTTATTATTTTTTTATAAATTAGTATTGTTCTTTTTGAATTTTCAATTGGTAAATAATACTCTTCTTTTTTTATTAATTCATAACCTAATTTTTTACTTTTTTTCATTGATGAATTTATTTCTTCATCAACATTTGATTTTAATGGTAAAAATAATCCACCTACTTTTAATAATGATACAGATAACTCTAATATTATTTTTAAATCTGATACTGCTCTACATGTTACTATATCAAATAATTCCCTATTATCTTTTCCATATTCCTCTGTTCTTATATTAATAATTGCTACATTTTTTAAATTTAATAATTTTTTTATATGTTCTAAAAAAGTTACTTTCTTACTATTTGATTCAATTAAAGTAATATTTGATTTATCAAATACTATAGCAATTACCATTCCTGGAAATCCAGCGCCAGTTCCAAAGTCACAAATATTTTTATTATTTAGATTTGTTACCTTTACTAAACATAATGAATCATAAAAATGTTTTAAATATACATCTTCTTCATTAATAATTGTTGTTAAATTAAATTTATTATTCCAACTAACTAATTCATGAAAATATAAATCTAATTTATTTAATATATTACTGCTTATATTTATACCTATTTTTTTGCATTCTAAAACAAATTCATTTTTATTCATTATTATATTCCTTTTTTAAATATACAAGTAACATAGTAATATCTGATGGATTTACTCCACTTATTCTTGATGCTTGACCAATTGTTAATGGTCTAATTTTACTAAATTTTTGTCTTGCTTCTGTTGCAATGTTTCTAACATTATCATAATTAATATCTTCTGGTATTTGTTTTTCTTCTAGTTTTAACATTTTATTAACTTCATTTTGTGTTTTTTTAATATAACCTTCATATTTAATGTTTATTTCTACCATATCAATTATTTCATCTTTTTCATTATATCCTAAAAAATCTAATAGATCTTTTAAATTAATTTCAGGTCTTTTTACTAAATCAATAAGTTTAATTCTTCCCATAATTTTTGATGAATTGCACTTTTTTAAAAACTCATTATTTTTTTTTGTTAATTCAAAATAATTATTCTTAAGATAATTATCCAATATATTAATTCTTTCTAATTTATTTAAATAGATATTATATTTTTCATCATTTATTAATCCAAGTTTTCTTCCCTTTTCTGTAAGTCTTAGTGATGCATTATCATGTCTTAATAATAATCTAAATTCAGCACGTGATGTTAATAATCTATATGGTTCTGTTATTCCTTTATTTATTAAATCATCTATTAATACACCAATATATGCTTCATTTCTTTTTAATATGAATGGTTCTTTATTATCTAATTTTAATACAGTATTAATACCTGCCATTAGACCTTGAGCAGCTGCTTCTTCATATCCACTTGTTCCATTTATTTGTCCAGCAGTAAATAAATTATGTATTTTCTTTGTTTCAAGATTCATATTCAACTCTAATGGATCCAATGCATCATATTCAATAGCATATCCATATTTAGTTATTATACAATTTTTAAGTCCATCAATTGTATGAAGCAAACGTTCTTGAATTTCATGTGGCATAGTTGTAGAAAAACCACCTACATAATATTCAATATCATCACTTCTTTCTGGTTCTAAGAATAATTGATGTCTATCTTTATCTCTAAATTTTACTATTTTATCTTCTATTGATGGACAATATCTAGGCCCTACTCCTTTTATCATTCCACTATAAAGAGCACATTTATCTAAATTATCTAAAATAATTTTGTGTGTTTCATTATTTGTATATGTTAAATAACATGGTCTTTGATTATCAACATCATATGTTGCGTCATAAAAATTACTAAAAGTTAATGGAGTTTTATCTCCTTCTTCAATAGTAACTTCATCAAAATTAATTGAACTTTTTAGTATTCTTGGAGGAGTTCCAGTTTTTAAACGAATTATTTTTAAACCTAATTTCTCCATTGACTTACTTAAAAACATTGAATTCTTTTCACCATGTGGACCACCTTTATAACTTTCATGAGCACATAAAATGTCTGAATTCAAATATGTTCCAGTTGTAAGTATTACAGCATCTGAATTTATTGTTTCTCCATCTTCAGTTGTAATTCCTTTTATATAATCATTTTCTACAATTAAATCTTTAGCAAAACCTTCTTTTAATTCTAAGTTTTCTTGATGAGATAAAGTATCAAACATTTGAAGTGGATAATTAACTTTACAACCTTGAGCTCTTAATGATCTTACTCCTGGTCCTTTTTTTACATTAAGCATTTTTATTTGAAGAAGAGTTCTATCTGTGTTATATCCCATTTCTCCACCCAATGCATCTATTTCACGAACTACTATACCTTTTGCAGAACCACCAATTGATGGATTACATGGCATATCAGCTATATTTTTAAAATTACCTGTAATTAAAAGTGTTTTTTTACCCATTCTTGCACATGAAAGAGAAGCTTCACATCCAGCATGTCCGCCTCCAACTACAATAACATCATATTTCATGCAAATCATCTACTTTCCAAGACAAAATTTACTAAATATTTCATCTAATAGTTCATCTTTATATACATTTCCAGTTATTTCTCCTAATGTTTCCCATAATAATTTAATGTTGATTTCCATTAAATCAACTGGAATATCATTATTTACTTCTTTATTAATATCATTTACTATATTTAAACATTTTTTTAATAATGATATTTGTCTAACATTAGATATATAGGTATAATCTGAATTTACTATATTATCTAAATTAAATATTTCAGATATTTTATTTTTTAATAATTCTATTTTATTTTTATCATTACTAGATATTTCAATTGAATCATACTTATCTAATTCTTTTATTTTATTACTACCTATATCTATCTTATTATATACTACTAATACTTTTTTATCATGTAGTGATTTTAATACTTTTTTATCTTCTTCTTCAAAATCACTTGATGAATCAATTATAAATAAAACTAAATCTGATTCTTCTATTTTTTTTATACTTCTTTCTATTCCAATAGATTCAACTATTTCATTAGTTTCTCTAATTCCAGCAGTATCATACAAATTTACTTCTATTCCATTTATTAATATACTTCCTTCAACTATATCTCTTGTTGTTCCTTTTATATCAGTTACAATTGCTTTTTCTTCACCAAGTAAAGCATTTAAAATACTACTCTTTCCAACATTTGGTTTACCAACTATAGCAATATTTAATCCATTTTTTATTATTAATCCATTTTTACTTGAATCAATCATTTCTTCTATTTTATTTTTAATATATTTCATTTTTTCTTTTACAAGATCACATGTTATTATTACAGCATCTTCATATTCTGGATAATCAATATTAACTTCAATATTAGCAATTAATTCTAATACATTACTTCTTAAATCATCTATTTTTTTAGATAATTCTTTACTAATACCTTTCATTGACATACGTCTTGCAGCATCTGTTTTTGAACTTATCATATCAGAAACACTTTCTGCTTCAACTAAATCTATTCTTCCATTTAAAAATGCTCTTTTTAAAAATTCACCAGGTTCAGCCATTCTACATCCATTTAATAATAGTAATTCCATTATTTTATTAACAGATACTTTACCACCATGGGTATTTATTTCAACTACATCTTCTCTCGTAAAAGTTTTTGGACTTCTAAATATTGATACAAGAACTTCATCTATTTTTTCATTTTTATCCATAATAAAACCATAAGTAATAGTATGTGATTCTTTTTTTTCTAAATCTTTATCAAATATCTTATTTACTATATTTATAGATTCACTACCACTTATTCTTATTACATTAATAGAAGATTCACCAACTAGTGTTGCTATTGCACAAATTGTATCTTTCATTAGTAGTCCCTTTCTTTCGACAAGATTATAGCACATTTTTTATATAAAAAAAAGAAAAATTGTTTTTTCTAACAAACAATTTTCATATTTAAATAACCTATATAATATCTTAATTAATAATAAAAAACTAGAAATAATCTAGTCTTCTTTATTCTCTACGTATCTAATTACAACACATCTATTAGGTTCTTCTCCTTCACTTTCACTACTTATATACTTAAATCCTTGTAGTGCATCATGAACTATCTTTCTAGTATAAGAATCCATTGGATCTAATTTAACATCCACTTTAGATAATGTTACTTCTCTAGCAATCTTTTTTACTTTCTTTTCTAAAAAGTAAATTTGTTTTTGTTTATATCCTTCAACATCAACTGTTACATTAACATATAAATCAACAGCATTAAATATAGCTTGTCTTAGATATACTTGAATTGAATCTAATATATGACCTTTTTTTCCTATTAATACTGAATTACTTTTAGAAAAAACATCATATTTAATTTTTCCATCTCTTAGTTTTGTTTCAACATTAGCATCTATTCCAAGAGATTCTAATAATTCTTTTAATAAATCTTTTCCAACTTCAGCTATATCTGATAATTTTACTACTTCAATGGTATATTTTTTTCCACTAAATAAACCACCTTTTTCTTCATATGTTTTTGTAACAACATCTTCACTTTTTAAATTTAATTCTTGTAGTGCTTTATCTAATAATCCCTCTTCACTCTTTGCTTGAAATTTGTACTTCTCCATAATACTACTTTCCTCTCTTCATTATTAAATTTTGAGCAACTGTAAATCCATTAGACACAATCCAATATAATGCAATAGATGTTGGTAAACTAAATGAAACTATTAGGATGAAAACTGTCATAAAGGTACTCATCATTTTCATTTGTTTTGCTTGTTCTGGATTTCCATTTGTATTCATATTTTTGAAGGAATAATATGTAGCTCCAAAAATTAATAATATCAATATTATATACCAATAATTTCCTGCTTTAAATCCTTCAATTGGTGTTGTTCCTAAATTAAATACAAGAAAATTATTTTCAAAAAATGCTGGTACTCTATATACTGCTTCTAAAAAAGCAAAGAATATAGGTAATTGTAAAAATGAAAATAAACAACTAGACATAGGATTAATGTTATATTTTTTATATATTAACATCATCTCTTGACTTTTAGCCATCATAGATTCTTTATCATCTTTACCTTCATATTTCTTTTCTAATCTACTAAGATCTTTTTGTGCTTTATTCATGTTTTCAGACATGTTAGTAGCTTTTTTTGAAATTGGAAATAATAATAATCTTAATAATAATCCAACAATCATAATTGCTAAACCATTATTTTTAACTATATTCCCTATTTTAATTATTACCCATGCTAATGGCTTAACAAAAATAGATGTCCAAAGTCCTTCATATCCACCAGTATTTATTTTTAATTCTTTACAACTAGGTAAAGAATCATAATCTACTATTAATTTATCTTTATTATTTATATAAATATTTTGTAGTTCTTCTGTTTCTGGCTTACATAAAATATTAGAAACATAACTTTTTTCAGTTCCATCTTCATTTTTAAAATTAACTCTCTTAGTACAACCAGTTAAAGTTACTAATAATATTAAAGCAATAATTATTTTCTTTCCTATGTTATTTTTCATTAATCTTCTCCTTTTATTAATAATGAAAGTTCATTTTTCATTTTTTCATAATTTATATTCAAAATGGACTTCCTCAATATTATAACATAATCACATGAATTATTAAATTTAAATTTCATTAATATATCTTTTATTCTTCTTTTATATAAATTTCTAATATTTGCTTTTCCAATTTTTTTACTTACACTTACACAATATCTATTATAAGGTAAACCATTATAATTATAATAAATTATAAAGAAAGAATTTACTATTTTTTTAGATTCATTAATTATTTTTTGAATATCCTCATTTTTTCTTAAAATATACTTTTTATTCATAATTCACCTGACAAGATTATTATATAAAAAAAATTACTTAATTTAAAGTAATTTATTTAGCTAATTCTTTTCTTCCTTTAGCTCTTCTAGATTTTAATACATTAGTACCTCTTCTTGATAAAAATCCAGAAGTTTTACTTTTTTTATTATTATTTGGTTGAAATGTTCTTTTCATATTAATATACCTCTATTTCCTTTCGACTTAATAGATTATAAACTAACATAAAATAAATGTCAATCATTAATAAATAAAACAAATTATTTTATATTATGTTAATTTATAAATCAAAAAATACAATAAAATAAATCAACTATAATTTAACATTATTATGTTAAGTTATCAACAAAATGTTAACATAATATTTAAAATAATAATTTAAAATTGTTGAAATTGTTGATAACTTAATCAATACATTTATTTAAAAGAAAAAAATGTGGACAAATTATTAATAAATTGTTAATATATTTGTTAATAAAAAAAATTAATTTGCAATTAAAAAAAGTTGATTTATAATTTTATTAGAAGGAATAAAAAGTCATTTATAATTATGAAAGGATTTAAATCATGAATATTGAAGATATTTGGAAAAAATTTTTATCAAAGATTAAATCAAAAGTTTCTTTAATGTCTTATAATTATATTTTTAAAGATTTAAAATTACATTCTTATATTAATAGTAAAATAATTATTATTGTTCCTAATAATGAATTATTATTACAAAATATAACAAAAAATTATGAATCTTTAATTGAAGAGACTTTAAATGATATTACTAATGATACATGTGCTATTCAATATGTATTTGAATCAGATATAAAAAATATAGATGATAATTATTCATCAAATATTATCAATTCTGAAAATGAGGTTAAAAGTAATATAAATAATGATATTACTAATTATAATTATAGTAGTAATTTTAATCCTAAATATACTTTTGATACTTTTGTCGTTGGGGAATCAAATAAACTTGCATACGGAACAGCACTTGCTGTTGCTCAAAATCCTGGTAAATTATATAATCCTTATTTTATATATGCAAGTAGTGGACTAGGAAAAACTCATTTAATGCACGCAATTGGCAATTATATAGTTACTCATTCAGATAAAAAAGTTTTATATATTACTGCTGAACAATTTTCTAATGATTATAGATCAATAGTTAACTCTAACAATAATAATGTAACATATTTAGAAGCATTTAGAGAAAAATATAGAAATGTTGATGTATTAATGATAGATGATATTCAGTTCCTTGAAAATAAAGAAAAAACACAAATAGAGTTTACCAATACATTTAATTCATTGCATGGAAATGATAAACAAATAATTATTGCTTCAGATAAATCAATTAATGATTATAAATATTTAGAAGAAAGACTAAAAACAAGATTTAGATGGGGGCTAACTGAATCAATTAATCCACCAGAATATGAATTAAAAAGAAATATTATAAAAAATAAGTTGATGGTAAATAATTTTGATTTTGATATTAATGATGAAATAATTGATTATATTGCTAATAATTGTGGAAGTGATATAAGAAATATTGAAGGTGCAGTAACTAGAATAGCTGCTTATAAGTCAATATTTAATATAGATGAAATAACAATTAATGATGCTAAAGATGCTTTAAAAGAATTTGTTGATACTCCTGTTTATAGAACTAATTCTATTTCAAAAATTATTGATATTGTATCAAAATACTATGGAATTGATAGTAGTATGATAAAAGGTAAAATGAAAAAAAAGAATATAGCTGAAGCAAGAGCAATAGTAATGTATTTAAGTAGAATACTAACAGAAGAAAGTTTAGAAAGAATTGGATTAGAAATTGGAGGTAGAGATCATTCAACAGTAATATATTCTTATGAAAAAATATCTAATGAATTGAAAACAAATTTAAATTTACAAGAAGTAATAAGAATATTAAAAGATAAGTTACGTGAATAACTAATAATTTTACCAACAAATTAACATATAAAAAAATAATATAATAATTGATAAACACTTTAATCAATAAAGTTATTAACAAGACTAACAATCAATAATAATAATAATATAAAATAAAAAAGGAGGAATATTATGAAATTATTAATTGAAAAAAATATTTTAATTGAAGGTTTGAGTTCAGTTAGTAGAGCATTATCTACTAGAAATATTATTCCAGTATTAAATGGAATTAAATTTGATTTAAAAAAGGATGGTTTATATTTAACAGCTACTGATAATGATATTACTATTCAATATTTTATTGAAAAGAAAAGAATAAACAGTATTGAAGAAACAGGATGTTCAATAATATATGGTAAATCTTTATTAGATATTATAAGAAGACTACCTGATTCTAATATATTAATTGAAAATTTTGAAAATAATGAAGTATCATTTAAAACTGAATCATCTAATTATAATTTTAATTGTTTTAGTGAAGAAGATTATCCAAATATTAATTTAGAAGAAATTAAAACTCCAATAATATTAGATAGTACAAAGTTTAAAGAAGTTATAAATAAAACATCATTTGCTTGTTCTATGCAAGAAAGTAGACCATTATTAACTGGAGTAAATATTAAAATTCAAGGTGATCTATTTGAATGTGTAGCTACAGATTCATATAGACTATCAAAAGTATCATTAAATTTAAATAAAGTATATTCTGAAAATATTAATATTGTTATCCCAGCTAGAAATATAAATGAATTTGTTAAAATAATAAATGATGATGAAGAAATTGAAATGCATATATTTAGTAATAAAATAATATTTAAATTAAAAAATTTAATATTTCAATCTTCTTTATTAAATGGAAATTATCCTAATACTGATAATTCAATTGCTAAAGAATTTAAATATATAGTTAAAGTAGATTTAAAAAATTTTTATAATACATTAGATAGAGCATCTTTATTAACTCAATCTAAAGATAAAAATATTATTGATGTTGAATTAAATAATAATGATTTAATCATAAGAGCATCAAGCATTGATATTGGAAAAGTTGAAGAAAGATTTATTGTTGATAATGAAACAAATAATTCACTTAGAATTTCATTTAGTGCTAAATATATGTTAGATGCTTTAAAAATGTTTAATAAAGAATATATATATATATTAATGAATGGTGAAATTAATCCTATAATATTAAAAGAAATTGATAATAATGAATTAATTGAATTAATTTTACCTATGAAAACATATTAAAAAACGAGAAATCGTTTTTTTTTATTATATGTTCGACAAAATGTGACAAATTTCGACATACCCATTGTGTTATTGTATATAACATTATTAAAGAAAGGGGGAAATTATAATGAATTATGAAATAAATTATGATACACAATTATTATTACCAATAAATGATAAAAAAACCAAAATCATAGAACAAGAAAATGAATATGAAATTGATGAAAATATTAATAAAATAATGGAACATAGTTGTGAATATTTTGGTAGTTCATATGAAGGTAGAAAAGAAGGAACAAAAAAATTATTAGGCATTACTCATAAATCTCCAATTATTGTTGAAGAAAGTAGAAGATTAATTTTTTTTCCAACTGCATCTGTTGATAATTCAAAGTGTATATGGATTAATTTAGAAAAGATTGATAAGTATTTTAAATTAGATAAAAATAATTCAGCAATTAGATTCAAAAATGGTAATATTATCAATTTAAATATATCTTATGGTTCACTTACAAATCAAATTTTAAGAGCATCAAGATTAAAATATGTTTTAGAAGAAAGAATTAGTTCAAAAAAAGATAATTATATCTAAATTATCTTTTTTTATGCCAATTTTTGTGTTATAATTATATTGCAGTAGAGGAGTACCTAAAAAAATAAAAATTAAAAATTTAGGGGGAAAATGAGGTTAAAAATGAATATCACTAAGATTGAGTTAATTAATTTTAGAAATTATAAGAAAAAAAGCTATGACAAATTTTCTAATTTAAATATTATAATTGGAAAGAATGGAATAGGCAAAACTTCTATAATTGAAGCTATATATTTAGGTAGCCTTGCAAAGTCATTTAAAACTAATAGTGATGATACTATTATTAATAATGATGCTGAATCATATAAAATAAAAATTTATTATTTTGATTATGGTTTAAATAATAATTTGGAAATTATATATGATAAAAGTGGTAAAAAAACGAAAATCAATTCTAAAATTCAAAAAAGACTTAGTGATTTTATTTCTCAATATAGGATTATTTTATTATCACCTGATGAATTAAAATTAATAAAATCATCACCTAATATTAGAAGAAACTATATAAATATTCAAATATCGCAACTTCATAAAGAATACATTCATTATTTAAATAACTATAATATTCTAATAAAAAATAAAAATGATTATTTAAAAAAGATGATGATTAATGGAAATTTAGATCAAAGATATTTAGATATTATAGATGAAAAAATAGTGGATGAAGGTATTAAAATATATAATTATAGAAAAGATTATATAAATAAAATTAATAATTATATAAATGATATTTTCAAAAATTATGATAAAAATAGTAACATTTATATTAAATATGTGTCTGATTATGAAATTTGTGATAAAGAAAAATTACTTAAAGAATTAAAAAGAATTAGAAAAAAAGAAATAAATTTAGGTATGACTTCATTTGGAATTCATAGAGATGATTATGAATTTATTCACAATAATAATAATTCAAAAGAATTTAGTTCTCAAGGCCAACAAAAATTAATTGTTCTTGCTATGAAATTATCAGAAGTAAAAATATTTATAAATGATTATAATATAAAACCAATTTTACTTTTAGATGATTTATTTAGTGAATTAGATGAAAAAAATAGAAATAGTATTTTTAAATCAATTAATAAAGATACACAAGTATTTATTACAACTACAGATTTAAAAAATATTAATAAAAGATTATTAGAAAAAGCAAAAATATATAATTTAGATGAGAGGGTATGAAATTATGGATAATTATGATGTAAATGACATTCAAGTATTAGAAGGATTAGAAGCTGTAAGAAAAAGACCAGGTATGTATATTGGTACCACTGATGTAAAAGGTCTTCATCATTTAGTATGGGAAATTGTAGATAATGCAATTGATGAAGCTTTAGCTGGTTATTGTAATAATATTGAAATTGTAGTAAATAAAGATAATTCTATTACAGTAAAAGATAATGGACGTGGTATTCCAGTTGGAATACATCCAAAAACAGGAATTTCAACTGTTGAAACTGTATATACAGTATTACATGCTGGTGGAAAATTTGGAGGAGGAGGATACAAAGTATCTGGAGGACTACATGGTGTTGGTGCTTCAGTTGTTAATGCACTTTCTAAATGGGTAACAGTTACAGTTTATAAAGATGGTAAAATATATGAAACAAAATTTGCAGATGGTGGAAAAACTGTTCAAAAATTAACTGTAATTGGAGAATGCGAAAGTAATAGAACAGGTACTGTTGTTTCATTTAAACCAGATCCAGAAATATTTGATACTGATGTATATGATTATGAAACATTAAAAGTAAGAACAAGAGAACTAGCTTTCTTAAATAAAGGTCTTCAATTAACATTAAGAGATGATAGAGATGAAGAAGATACACAAGGAGATATATTCTTGTATGAAGGTGGAATAAGTGAATACGTTAAATTTATTAATCAAGGTAAAACACCTCTTCATGAAGATATAATTCATCTTACTGGTGAAAAAAATGATATTCAATTTGAAGTAGCAATGCAATATAATAATGGCTATTCTGAAAATATATATTCATTTGTTAATAATATAAATACTCATGATGGAGGAACACATGAAGATGGAGTTAAAAGAGCTTTAGTTAGAGTTATTAATAGTTATGCAAGAAAGAATAAAATATTAAAAGATGCAGATGAAAATTTAAAAGATGAAGATGTAAGAGAAGGATTAACAATGATTATTTCTTGTAAACATCCAAATCCACAATTTGAAGGACAAACAAAAGGAAGACTTGGTAATTCTGAGGTAAAAAATCTAGCTGATAGTGTTTTTTCTGAAGGATTTGAACAATTTTTACTTGAAAATCCAGAAGATGCAAGAATTATTATTAGTAAAGCAATATTAGCAAGAAATGCAAGAATGGCTGCAAAAAAAGCAAGAGAAGCAACGAGAAAAAGTGATTTAGCAACTACTAATTTCTTTGGTAAATTATCAGATTGTAAAAGTAAAGATCCAAGTGAATCAGAAATATTTATAGTCGAGGGAGATAGTGCCGGTGGATCTGCAAAAAAAGGTAGAGATTCAATGACTCAGGCTATTCTTCCTTTAAGAGGAAAAATACTTAATGTTGAAAAAGCAAGAATAGATAAAGCACTTGGAAATGAAGAAATAAAATCTATAATAACAGCTTTTGGAACAGGAATTGGAGAATACTTTGATTTATCAAAATTAAGATATGACAAAATAATAATAATGACAGATGCTGATGTTGATGGAGCACATATAAGAGTACTATTATTAACACTATTTTATAGATTTTTTAGACCAATTGTTGAAACTGGTCATGTATATGCTGCACAACCTCCATTATTTAGAATAATGCATGGAAAAACAAGAAAATATGTTTTAACAGAAGAAGAGAAAGATGAATATTTAGCATCACTTCCTGAAAATGTAAGAAATCGTGCTGAAATAGCTCGTATGAAAGGTTTAGGAGAAATGGATGCAGAAGAATTAAATGAAACAACTATGGATATTAATAAAAGAGTATTAAGAAAAATAACTGTTACTGATTTAATCGCAGCAGATGCAATATTCGAAAAATTAATGGGTGATGAAGTAGAACCTAGACGTGAATTTATTGAAAATAATGCAGTTAATGTTAAGAATCTAGATATATAATAGGAGGGTAATATGGAAAATGATGAAGAAAAAAATATTGAAATAGATAATAATGATAAAAATGATAGTCAAGAAGAAATAATTGATTATGGTGGACAATTTCATGAAAGGGATTCTCATGAGGAAAACAATATAGTTGATGAAGTAAAAGATTCATTTTTAGATTATTCAATGAGTGTTATAACATCGCGTGCAATTCCAGATTTAAGAGATGGTTTAAAGCCAGTTCACAGAAGAATTCTATGGTCTATGTTTGAAGAAGGTAATACTCCAGATAAACCCCATAGAAAATCTGCAACAACAGTTGGAAATGTTATGGGTCATTATCATCCTCATGGAGATGCTGCAATCTATGATGCTATGGTAAGACTAGCACAAGATTTTAATCAAAGATATATGATGGTAGATGGACATGGTAATTTTGGAAATATTGAAGGTGATGGAGCAGCAGCTTCTCGTTATACTGAAGCAAGATTATCTAAAATATCTTTAGAATTGTTAAGAGATATAAATAAAGATACTGTAGATATGGATGATAATTTTGATGTTACAAGAAAAGAACCTAGAGTTTTGCCATCTAGATTTCCAAATATTTTAGTAAATGGTTCAATGGGAATTGCAGTTGGTATGGCAACAAATATTCCTCCTCATAACTTATCTGAAGTAATTGATGGATGTATTGCATATATAGATAATCCTGATATTTCAACACTTGAACTAATGGAATATATTAAAGGTCCAGATTTTCCAACAGGAGGTATTATTCTTGGTAATTCTGGAATAAAGAAAGCTTATGAAACAGGAAGAGGATCAATTACAATTAGAAGTAAAGCCGAAATAGAAGAACATAATGGACATAATTCTATTATTATTACTGAAGTTCCATATGGTGTTAATACACAAGAATTAAAAGATAAAGTTGCAGAATTAGTTCATAATAAAATAATAGATGGAATTACAGATTATCATACTGATTTAAAAAATGGAGTTAAAATAACAATTACATTAAAAAAAGATGCTAATGCTCAAGTTGTTTTGAATAATTTATTTAAACATACTGCTTTCCAAGTAAATTATGGAATAATATTCTTAATGTTAGATGGCTTAACTCCTCGTACACTTGGATTAAAAGATATTATTAGCAAATATATTGATCATCAAAAAGAAGTAATAATTAGAAGAACTAAATTTGATTTGGCGAAGGATGAAAAAAGAGTACACATTCTAGAGGGTTATAGAATTGCATTAAACAACATTGATGAAGTTGTTAAAATTATTAGAAATGCGGATGATGATGCCGATGCTAAAGAAAAATTAATGGATAGATTTGGTTTAGATGAGGTACAATCTGATGCAATTTTAGAATTAAGATTAAGAAGATTAACTGGTTTAGAAAGAGAAAAAATAGAAGATGAATTGAATAATTTACTAGCCGAAATAGAAGAATTAAAATCAATTTTAGCTTCAAATCAAAAAGTGTTAGATATTATAAAGAAAGAAATGCTTGATATAAAAGATAGATATGGTGATGAAAGAAGAACAAAAATTGATATGACAGCAATTGATTATATAGAAGATGAGGAATTGATACCTCAAGAAGAAGTAATAGTTACAATAACAAATAAAAATTATATTAAACGTATTACTAAGGATACTTATAAATCACAAAATAGAGGTGGAGTTGGTATAAAAGGAATGACTACAACAGATGAAGATTTTGTAGAACAATTACTTCCAATGAATACACATGACTATATCTTATTCTTCTCAAATAAAGGAAAAGTATATAGATTAAAAGGTTATAAGATACCTGAATATTCAAGAACTGGTAAAGGATTACCTTTAATTAACTTATTAAATATAGAAAAAGATGAAAAAATTAATACTATTCTAAAAGTAAATGAAGGTGATACAAATAAATGTTTGCTTTTTGCTACTAAAAATGGATTGATTAAAAGAACTAAATTAAGTGATTTTGATAATATTAGACAAACAGGTAAAATTGCAATAACGCTTAAAGAGGAAGATGAATTAATAGCTGTAAAAGTAACTTCTGATGATAGTCAAATATTAATGTGTTCTTCAAAAGGAAGAATGGTTAGATTTGCTGCAAACGAAGTAAGAATAATGGGTCGTACAGCATCAGGTGTTAGAGGTATAAATTTATCTAATGATATATGTGTTGGAGCAGAAATATCAGAACCAGGCAAATTATTATTAGTTGTAACTGAAAATGGTTATGGTAAAAAGACAGCAATTGAAGAATATAGAGAAACAAAAAGAGGTAGTAAAGGAGTTAAAACATTAAATATATCTGATAAAAATGGAAAAATAATTAGTTTCAAATCAACAAATAATGATCAAGATTTAATGATAATAACTACTTTTGGAATTATAATCAGATTGGATGTTAATTCTATATCTCAAATGGGAAGAGTAACTAAAGGCGTTAAATTAATTAATCTTAAAGATAATAATAAAGTAGCATCAATATCTTTAGTTGATAAAGAAAATGAAATTGAACAAGTAGAAGAAGAATAATTTCTTCTACTTTTTATTTCCCGGGAAATAATTTTGTGTAATGTTCCACGTGGAACATATCAATTTAAAAATAAAGTATAATAAAAATGTTCCACGTGGAACATATAAATAATAATTGATTTTTAAAAAATAATATCATATAATTAATACGTGCAACAAATAGAATACGAATCAGGTCAGAATTGGAAAATAGCAGCCTTAAGTATAATATTTGTGTGCACATTTTTTTTGGAGTAAATATGAAAAAATATTATGAGTTATTAAAAAAATTAAATAATAAAGCAATAAAGAATGGAGATGTGCCAATATCTGCAATTATTGTGCATCAAAATAAAATAATAGCAAAAGAATATAATAAAAAATATAAAAATAATGATCCTTTTGCACATGCAGAAATTTTAGCAATAAAAAAGGCATCAAAGGTACTAAAAACGCCTAATTTAAGTGAATGTGAATTGTATGTAACTTTACTTCCTTGTAATATGTGCAAAGAAGTAATTAAAGAATCTAAAATAAAAAAAGTATATTATTTTATTAACAATAATAAAGAAATTAATTATAAAGTAAATTATTCAAAGTTGGTTGATGAAAATGATTATTTTTCTAAGGAATTATCTGATTTTTTTCAACAGAAAAGATAGATAAATAAAGGAATATTTGATATAATTAATACAGGAGGAATTATATGGCATATATATCATTGTATAGAAAATATAGGCCAAGAAGCTTTGCAGATGTTGTAGGTCAAGATGTTATTATAAAAATATTAAAAAATAGTATAATTAATAATAAAATTGGACATGCATACATATTTAGTGGCCCAAGAGGAACTGGCAAAACAAGTACAGCAAAAATATTTGCAAATGTAGTAAACTGCCAAAATCCCATTGATGGAGATGTATGTGGAAAATGTGATATTTGCAAAAATAATGGCAATGAAGAAATAGATATAGTTGAAATTGATGCAGCAAGTAATAATGGTGTTGAAGAGATTAGAGAAATTAAAAATTCAATTAAACTTCTTCCGGTTGAATTAAAATATAAAGTTTATATAATTGATGAAGTTCATATGCTATCATCAAGTGCTTTTAATGCTCTGTTAAAAACTTTAGAAGAACCACCAGCACATGCAATTTTTATACTAGCTACAACAGAAATTAATAAAATACCATTAACGGTTTTATCTAGATGTCAAAAATTTGATTTTAAAAAAATAAATAAGATTGATATATTTAAAAGATTAGAATATATAATTAAAGAGGAAAAAATTAATAATATAGATAAAGATATATTGAATCTTATTTCAGATCTTAGTGATGGTGGATTAAGAGATGCTATAAATCTTTTAGATCAAGTAAATTCATTAAATAAAAACAATATTACACAAACAGATGTTCTTAATTTGGTGGGTGCAATAAATAAAAATTTAATAATTGAATTCTTGAATAGTATTATTGAGTGTAACATAATCAATGTTATAAAAAATGTTAATGATTTTTATGATAAAAGTATAAATTTTATAAATGTGGTCAATAATTTAGAATCATTAATTAAAGATATTTTAATATTCAATAATAGTAGTAATTATTTTGATAAAGAATATGAAGAAATTTTATATAATTTTTCGAAAATAGATATTGATTTATTACTTAAAGCATCAGAGTATTTATTTGCTTTAAATAATGAATTAAAGAAGAATAATCAAAGAGTAATATCTGAAATATATCTTTTAAAAATCACTTTATTATTTAAAAATGAAAATTTAAATAATAATATAAAAAATGATAGTAACAGCACTAATAATAAGAATCATAAAAATGAAGAAAAATTAGAATTTTCAGTTAATAAAGAAGAAATTATTAATAATAAAGCTATTTTAATAAATAATGTGTTTTTTGGGGCAAACAAAGAGGAAAAAGAAAAATTTATTAAAAAATATAATAATATAAGTGAATATTTAACAGATAAGAACTTTAACTCAATAGCAAATTTATTAATTAAAGCTGTTCCCGAAGTAGTTTCAAAAGATATAGTATTGTTTTCTTTTAAAAATGATTTTGAAGTAGTATTATTTGATAAAAATTGGGAATTGGTTAAGAAAATATTAAAAAATATTTATAAGAAGAATTATGATGTGATTGCAATTAGTATTGATGATTGGAATATTGAAAAAAATAAATATATTCAAAATATAAAAAACGGTGTAAAATATACTTATATTGATGAAAAAAAAGAAAGAAAATCATCAAGAAAAAAGAAAAATGATCTAGAAAATATTGTTGAAGATATTTTTGGTGAAGAAATAATAGTGGAGGAATAAAAAATGAATATTCAAGCAATGATGGCACAAGCCAGAAAATTACAAAAAGATTTAGAAAAAACAACAGAAGAAATAAATAATACTGTATTTAAGTATGAAAATGATAATGTTTTAATTGAATGTATGGGTGATAACACAATAAAAAAAGTAACTATAAAAAATGAAGATATATTGTCTGATAAAGAAATGATAGAGGATATTATTCTTGTAGCAATAAATGATGTTCTAAAACAAGTAAAATCTACTAAAGATTCAAAATTAGGAAAATATACTAATGGACTTGGAGGTTTATTTTAGTTATGTTTTTACCTAAGAGTTTTGAAGAATTGGTAAAAAATTTATCAATATTTCCAGGTGTTGGTGAAAAAACAGCGGAAAGATATGTATATTCATTAATAGATAGAGATGAAGAAGAAATAGAAAATTTATCAAAATCATTAATTAATTTTAAAAAGAATATAAAATATTGTGAACGTTGTGGATGTTTAAGCGATTATGATATATGCGATATATGTTCTAATAATAGAAGAGATAATTCAATAATTTGTATTGTTGAGGATTCAAAAAGTGTATTTTCTATAGAAAAAACTCAAAAGTATAAAGGATATTATCACGTATTAAATGGATTAATATCTCCAATTGAAGGAATCAATCCAGAAGATTTAAATATTCCTTCATTATTAAATAGAATTACAGATAATGTTAAAGAGATTGTTATTGCTTTGAATCCATCAATAGAGGGAGAAGTTACTTCAATGTATATTCAAAAAATATTAGAACAAAAAAATGTTAAAGTTTCTAGATTATCTTATGGAATTCCAATTGGAAGTGACATTGAATATTTAGATCCAATAATGATGTCAAAGGCATTAGAAGATAGAAAGGTTATATCAAGCTAAATAATACATAATATTTAAAGTGATATTATGATGTTTAGTATAATAAAAAAATTAGTTTTAAGTATATGTTTATTATATACAATAAATGTTTTCATAAGTAGGATTGGAAAAATAATACCAATTAATATTTATACAATAATTCTAGTTTATTTTTTTGATTTTTTAGGTATAATAGCTATAATATATTTCAAATATTATTGGTGAGGAGGAAAAGTTGAATAATTTATATGATTATTTTAAGAAAATTATTGAGGAAGATAAGTTAGTTCAATCATTTATTATTGGAAATACTAAATTTGATGATATTAAAGATGAATTATTTAAAGTATTTAAATCTTTCTTTTTTAAAAATAATTTAAATCTTGAAGAGAATCCTGATTTGTTTATATTAAAACCAAATAATGGTATTGTATCTAAAGATGATATAAAAAATCTAATTAATAATATTAATACTACTTCTCAATTTAATAATATTAAAATATATGTGATAGATGAAAGTGAAAAACTTAATGATTATGCTTATAATGCTATATTAAAAACCTTGGAAGAACCTGCTCCTAATGTATATGCATTTTTAATAACAAAAAATATTGATTCAGTAAAATCTACAATACTTAGTAGATGTCAAAAAATATTTATTTCTTCAGAAGCTAAGGAAGAAGAATATGATGAAGAAATAGAAGTTATTGGTAATGAAATAATTGATCTATTGGAAAAAAATCCTATAAGTATAATTAGTAATCATTTTGATATATATAATAAAATAAGAGATAGAGTAATTTTTAAAAATATACTGATGTATTTAGAAAAAAAATATGTTCAGGATTTAAATAATAAAATTTATAACAATTCAATAATAGATTTGGATATTGAGTTATTATCTAAAAAGATATTAGTAATAAATAATAATATTAATATATCAGATTATTATTTAAATAAAAATTTATTTATTGATAAATTTTTGATAGAAATGTGGAGATGTAATAATGAGAACAGTTAATGTAGAATTTAAAGAAAATGGAAAACAATATGTTTTTTTTGATAATAATTTAGATATTAATGAAGGAGATTATGTAATTGTAGAAACTGAAAGAGGTATTCAATTTGGAAAAGCTGTTTCATTATCTTCTGATGATCACAAAGAACATTATAATGTTTTAAAAATTGCAAACAAAAATGATTTTAAAAAAAATCAACAAAATATAAAAGATTCAGCTAAAGCTTTAGAGAAAGCTAAAGAATTGGTTAATGAATTAGGATTAGAAATGAAATTAATTGATTGTTATTTTGCTTTTGATAGGAAACAATTAGTTTTTCAATTTTTAGCAGATAATAGAATTGATTTTAGAGAGCTAGCAAAAGAATTAGCAGCAATATATAAAACAAGAATCGAATTAAGACAAGTTGGTGTCAGAGATAAAGCAAAAGAAATATCTGGTTTAGGGGCTTGTGGTAGAAAACTTTGTTGTTCTTCATTTTTATCTGATTTAGATTCTGTAGGAATTTCACAAGTTAAAAATCAAAATTTAGCTTTGAATCCAGCAAAAATAAATGGGTTATGCGGTAGACTTTTATGTTGTTTAAAATATGAAGATGATATATATACAGAATATAGAAAAGATTTACCAGAGGTTGGAGATAGAGTAAAAAATGATGGAGTTGAAGGTACTGTATTAACATTAGATATTCCTGGAAGAAAATATGTTATGCTTACTGATGAAAATGAGAAAATAGAAGTTTATGTACCATTTAAAAAATATGAAAAAAATTCAAATGAAAGAAAATATAGAAATAAATGATTTAGTGTATTATAAAAATCTTAAAATAGTACAAAATAAAGACTATTTTAATTTTAGTTTGGATTCCGTTTTATTACCATGTTTTGTAGAACTATTACCATCTACTAAAAAAATATTAGATATGTGTACTGGAAATGCACCAGTACCTTTAATTTTGTCTACAAAAACTAATGCTAAAATATATGGAATAGAATTACAAAAAAATATATATGATTTGGCAAAAGAAAGTGTAAAAATTAATAAAATAAATAATATTGAATTGATTAATGATGATGTTAATAATATTTATAATTATTTTAAAAGTGATACTTTTGATATTATTACATGTAATCCGCCATATTTTAAGTATAAAAATACTAGTATTTTAAACAATAATAATGTAAAATCATTAGCTAGACATGAAATTACTGTCAAATTGAGTGATATAATTAAAATATCTAAAAAATTATTAAAGAATAATGGTTCATTATGTATTGTCCATAGAACTGAGAGATTAATTGAAATTATAGATGAAATGAGAAATAATAATATAGAACCAAAAAGAATTAGATTTATATATCCTAAAAAGAACAGTGAGTCTAATTTAGTACTTGTTGATGGTAGAAAAAATGGAAAAGTTGGATTAAAACTATTAAGTCCATTAATAGTTCATAATGATGATAATAGTTATACTGATGAAATATTAAAAATGTTTGGGAAGTGAAAATATGAATCAAAAAAGTTATGAGGAAAGTAATTTTGGAAAATTATATTTAATTCCAACACCAATTGGTAATTTAAAAGATATATCTTTTAGAGCAATTGAAACATTTAAAATGGTTGATATTGTTTATGCAGAAGATACAAGAGAAACATTTAATTTATTAAAATATTATAACATTGATAAAAAAATTGAATCCTGTCATAAGTATTCAGAAATGAAACACAAAGATAAAATTATTTCTATATTAAAATCAGGTAAAAATATTGGTTATTGTACTGATAGGGGCACACCATTAATTAGTGATCCTGGAAACATTATAGTGGATGAGGCAATAAAAAATGGAATAAGTGTGATATCATTACCTGGTGCTAATGCATTACTGCCTGCTATTAATATGTCTGGCCTTAGCAATCAAAGATTTTTATTCTATGGTTTTTTAAACAGTAAAAAATCTATTGCAAAAAAAGAATTAGTAGATTTAAAAAATGTTAAACAAACTTTGATATTTTATGAATCACCATTTAGAGTTGTTGAAACATTAAAATTAATGAAAGAAATATTAGGAGATAGAAAAGCATCTATTGTTAGAGAAATTTCAAAATTGCATGAGGAAGTATTAAGGAATGATTTAAATAATCTAATTGATGAATGTAAAAGTATTAAAGGTGAAATAGTAATTGTTGTTGAAGGAAATAATGAAAGGGAAGAAGATAATAATAATTATGAAGAAATCCTTAATGAATTAATAAAAAATGGGTTATCAAAAAAAGAAGCAATTAGAGAAGTAGTAAATAAATATAGAGTTAATAAAAATTATTTATATAATTTAGTAAAGGAGAAATAATATGAAATTAATAGTTGGTTTAGGAAATCCTGATAAGAAATATGAAAAAACTAGACATAATACTGGATTTATGGCTATTGATTTTTATGCTGCAAAAAATAATTTAGAATTTAAAAGAAAATTTGATGGTTTATATTCTGAACTAATTATTAACAATGAAAAAGTAATATTATTAAAACCACAGACATATATGAATTTATCTGGTAATTGTGTTTCTAAATTTGTTAATTTTTATAATATAGATATATCAGATATTTTGGTAATATATGATGACTATAATTTTGAAGTAGGTACTTTTAGAATTAGAAGAGATGGTAGTGATGGTGGACATAATGGAATAAAAAATATTATAGAGAATTTAAAAAGTACTTTTATTAAAAGAGTTAGAATTGGAATATCAAAAAATCCAATTCCTTTGGAAGATTATGTTTTGCAAAAATTTAAAAACGATGAATTAAAAAAAATTAATGATCTATTACCAACAATAAGTAATATTATTGATGATTTTTGTTTCTTAAATATTGATGATTTAATGCAAAAATATAATAGGAATAATCATGAATAATAATTTATATGAAAAACTATTTGATAAAGATATTTTAAAATGTAAAAGAATATCTATAAGTAAAAATGAAATATATAATCAATTGTTGTTATATATCTTTTTTATGTTAAAAAAAAGCTTAATACTTGTATATCCTACATTAAATGAAGCAACTGAAGTGTATAATGATCTTAAAAGTTATGTAGATAATGTATTTTTATTTCCAGAAGATGATTTAATGACAAAAAAAGCTATAGCAGCATCTCCTGAATTATTATATATGAGAGTTAATCTATTAAATAAATTTAGTGATAATAATAACAAAATTATAATTATGCATTTAAATAGTTTTATTAAAAAACTTCCAAGTAAAGAAAAATATATTGATAATAAAATTAATTTAAAAGTAGGAGATATAATAAAAAGAAATGATTTAATTAATAAGTTAAATAAGAATGGATATAAAAGAGAAAGTGTTGTTTATAATATATCAGATTATTCTGTGAGAGGGTTTGTTGTAGACGTTTATCCTATTAATGAAGAAAATCCAATTAGAATAGAGTTTTTTGATGATGAAATTGAAGCTATTAAATATTTTGATATAGTTAGTCAAAAATCAATTGATAAAATCAATAATATTTCTATTGGAACAATAAAAGATGATTTTGGTGATAATAATTCTAATATAAAAGAATATGTTCCAAATTCAGTAGTTGTTTATACAAATTATAATCAAATAAAAGAGCAAGAAAAAATGATTATTCCTCAAATTAAATATTTAGAAATAGAAAATGATTTATTAAAATTAAAAGATTTAGTTTGCCCTGATGATATTTATTTAGAAACAATCAATAATAGAAATTGTGATATTGTTATTGAAGCAAAAAGTATAGAAAAGTATGATAATGATAAAGAAAGATTTATAAAAGATATTGTAAATAATAAAGGAATTTTATATACAACTAATGATAAATTAATGAAAGAACTCAAAAAAGTCAATAATAGCTTAAAAATAGAAAAATACACATTAAATAGTGGATTTATATATAAAAATAATTATTTTTATTCAGAATTTGATCTAATTAATACATACAAATCAAAAGAATTAATTAAAGAAAAGTCATATGGAGACAAGATTTTGTCAATTGACGGCATCAATATTGGTGATTATGTTGTACATAGAAAAAGTGGTATTGGTATTTATAAAGGAATTACTACGATAGAAAAAAATGGAATGAAAAAAGATTATCTTTTAATTGAATATAAAGGTAATGATAAATTGTATATGCCTGTAGAAGATATAACTAAATTATATAAATATACTTCTAAAGAAGGTGTTAAACCAACTATTAATAGATTAAATAGTATTGAATGGACAAAAACAAAATTAAAAATTAAAGAAAGAATAAAAAATATAACAAGTGAGTTATTAAAAATATATAAAGAAAGAAATAAAGCAACTATAACTCCATTTAAGAAAGATGATGAAGAACAATTATTGTTTGAACAAGAATTTGAATATAAAGAAACAACAGATCAATTAAAAGTAATTGAAGAAATAAAACATGATTTAGAAAGTCCAAGACCAATGGAAAGATTATTATGTGGAGATGTTGGTTATGGAAAAACAGAAGTAATATTTAGAGCAATGTTTAAAACTGTAATGAATAATAAACAAGTTGCTTATCTATGCCCGACTACCGTTTTATCACATCAACAATATGATTCAGCTGTTCAAAGATTTAAAAACTATGGTGTAAATATAGATTTAATAAATAGACATTTTACTAACAAACAAGTTCAAGAAAAATTAAAAAAACTAAAAGAGGGAAAAACTGATATAATAATTGGAACTCATAGACTTTTAAGTAAAGATGTAGAATATAAAGACTTAGGTCTTCTTGTTATTGATGAAGAACATCGTTTTGGGGTGGAACAAAAAGAAAAAATAAAAGGGTTAAAATCAAATGTACATGTTCTTTCTGTTTCTGCTACTCCAATTCCAAGAAGTCTTCAAATGTCTTTAGTTGGAATTCGTGATTTATCTTTAATTGAAAGTGCTCCAGAGAATAGATATCCAGTTCAAACATATGTAATTGAATATAATGAGATGTTAATTAGAGAAGCAATTTTAAAGGAAGTATCAAGACATGGTCAGGCATTTATTCTTTATAATAATATTAATGATATGGAAAGTATTGTTAATAAATATAAAAAATTAATTCCAGAAATTAGAATATGTTATGCTCATGGAAAAATGCTAAAAGACGAGATGCAAGATGTAATTTATGATTTTACAAATAAGAAATATGATGTATTAGTAAGTACAACAATAATAGAAAATGGTATAGATATTCCTAATGCTAATACAATTATTGTAATAGATGCTGATAGATTTGGTTTATCTCAATTATATCAAATAAGAGGAAGAGTTGGTCGTAGTGATAAAATTGCTTTTGCATATTTAATGTATAAAAAAGAAAAAGTATTAAATAGTATAGCAGTAAAAAGACTTGAAGCTATAAAAGAATTTACTGAACTGGGTAGCGGATATAAAATATCTATGAGAGATTTAGCTATTCGAGGATCAGGAGATATTCTTGGTAAAGAACAAGCAGGTTTTATAGATTCTGTTGGTGTAAATATGTATTTAGATTTAATAAATGAAGAAGTAAATGGAATAGATAATGATATAGAAGAAAAAGAAGAAATAATACCAATTGATGTTGAAACACATATTGGAAATGAATATACTGATGAAAATAGTATATTAATAGAACTTCATAAAAAGATTAATGGTATTACTAATAAAAAAGAATTAAATGAAGTGTTAAGTGAGATTAGAGACAGATTTGGTTATACAAATGCATCTTTAGAATTATATGCTCATGAAAAATATTTAGAAAAATTATTATTGATTACAAATGTCAAATTAGCTGAAAATGATAATTTAAAATCTGTTTTAAAACTTAAAAAAGAAGCATTTAATAATATCAATATTGAAAAACTATTTGTTGAGGCAACTAAAATATCAACTAAATTTAACTTTTCATACAAAAATGAAACAATTATAATTACTTTATTAAAAGCAACATTAGAAAAGAATTATATTTATTATTTAGAAAGTCTATTAGAAATAATATATTCTATGAAATTTGGTGTATAAAAAATAATACCTGTATCAAAATATTATTAGGTGATTTGTTTGAAAAATACAGGAATTATTAGAAAGATAGATGATTTAGGAAGAATTGTTCTTCCAAAAGAGCTTAGAAATTCTCTTAATATTAATTCAGGAGATGATTTTGAAATAACAATTGATAATAAAAAAATTATATTGGAAAAATTTTCTAAATTAGATTCTTTTGAAGATATAATAAAAAAATATATCAATTGTTTTTATGTATCTGAAAATTCAAAATTATTTATTACCATTAATGATAGAATAATAAATTATAATGATGAAAAAGTAACAAATATAATTTCAAAATTAATAAAATTAAGAAAAATATATATGAATAATAAAACAGATAAAATAATAATTAGTGATAATTTAAATTTAAATGGAAAAGTAATAATATATCCTATTGTAATAAATAGTGATTTACTTGGATCTATTATTTATATTTTTAATGAAGATATTAATAATGCAATGGATAAATGCAAAATATTTTATAATATATTTAAAAACATTATAGTTAATAAATAGATTTTATATTATAATACTTTTAAGAGGTGTATTATGATAGATACTCATGCACATATTTTAAATGAATATTATGATGATATTGATTCATTAGTTAAAATGTTAAAAGAAAATAAAGTTTTGTATGTTTTAAATGCTGCATCTAATTATAATGAATCTCTTGAAGTATTAGATTTATCAAAAACATATAATAATTTTTTATTACCGGTAATAGGTATTCATCCAGAAAGTATTAATGATAAAGATAATTTAAATAAAATTGAAGATTTAATAAAAAATAATAAAATATATGCTGTGGGTGAAATTGGTCTTGATTATTATTGGGTGAAAGATAATAAAGAAGAACAAAAAGAATTATTTATTAATCAAATAAAACTTGCACAAAAATATAATTTACCAGTTGTTGTTCATTCAAGAGATGCTATTCAAGATACTTTTGATATTTTAAAAGAACATAGAGTTAAAGGAGTAATTCATTCTTATTCTGGAAGTGTTGAAATGGCTCGCGAATTTATTAAACTTGGTTATAAATTAGGTATTGGTGGAGTATTAACATTTAAAAATTCAAAATTATATGAAGTGATAGAAAAAATAGATATAGAAAATATTGTTTTAGAAACAGATAGCCCATATTTAACACCGGAGCCATATAGAGGTAGAGATAATAATCCATCTAATATATATTATGTTGCAAAAAGAATATCTGAAATAAAAGGAATAGATATTAATAAAGTCCTTGAAATTACTACAAAAACAGCTATTCAACTTTTTGACATTTAGTACTACTTATTATATAATTTTTATAGGAGAAGTATATGAAGCAGTATGTAATAAGTAGAATAACAATGGCTATTGAATTAATAATAGTATTTGTTTTAATTATTTTTGGAACTGGTAAAGAAACATTTAGTGTTTCTAGTCTTTCTGTTGCTAATAATATGGATTATGAAAAAAACTTATCTGCTTCAATTATAAAAAGTAATCAAAATGAATTATATATTAAAGGATTATATAGTCCATTATATACATTTACTGGTGATTTAACTGGATATGCAGGTGATTGTGCTCTTTGTACTGGATACCTTGCGTGTCCTCCAAGAACTAATGTTTTAAAAGAAGGTATTTATTATAATGATAAAACATATGGAACAGTTAGAATAGTTGCTAGTAGTAGAAATTATCCATGTGGAACAATAATAAGATTTAAAGTTAGTAAATTATCTAAAGATCCAATTTATGCAATAATACTTGATAGAGGCGTGGGTGGAAATGATATTGATTTATTAACTGAAAATGAAGATTATGCAAGAAAAAGTGTTGGTAGAGTTAGAGATTTAGAATTTGAAGTTATTAGAGAAGGATGGAAAAAATGAAATTTGATTATAATAAATCTTTAGGTCAAAACTTTTTAAAAGATAATAATATTATAAATAAAATTTCTGATAGTATTAATCCAAAACCGGATGATTTAATAATAGAAATAGGACCCGGATCTGGTGCTTTAACTAAACATCTTATTAATAAATCTGCTGATGTAATATGTTTTGAAATTGATAAGAGACTTGAGAGTATCTTAAGTGAAATAAAAGCAGATAATTTAAAAATTGTTTTTGATGACTTTTTAAAAATAAATTTAAAAGATTATATTAGTTCAAAATATAAAAGATTGTTTTTTGTTGGAAATTTACCATACTATATTACTACTGCAATAATAAATAAGATTATTAATGAATCCAATCCTTATGAAATTACTATAATGATTCAAAAAGAAGTGGCTCTTAGGTTTATGGCATCCCCTCATACTAGAGAATACTCTTCGATATCAGTTTTTTTGCAATATAATTTTGATATTGAAAAAATATGTAATGTAAGTAAAAATTGTTTTGAACCAATTCCTAAAGTAGATAGTATGGTAATAAAATTAAAAAGAAATAAAAAAATAAAATCTAAGAATGAAGAATTATTATATAAGTTAATTAAGGATTCATTTAAACAAAAAAGAAAAAATTTAAAAAATAATTTAAATAATTATGATTTGTTAAAAATTGAATTATTATTAAATAATAGAAATAAAACAACAAAATGTAGAGCAGAAGAATTAAGTGTAGATGATTTTGTTTATTTAGCTGATAATTTATAAAAATATATCAAATTAGATATATTTTTTTTATTTTGAAATAATATTTAAAAGGGGATTATATGTATAAAGTTGGTTCTTATGTTACAAGAAATAAATATAATAATGATATTCTTTTTAAAATAGTTGAAATTAAAAATAATAAAGCAATATTAAGAGGAGTAGATTTAAGATTATATGCTGATGCTGATATTAAAGATTTAAAATTATCTACAATAAATAAAGATATAGAAGAATTTGATTTAAGGAATAATTTAGATATAAGAGAATATTTTTATATTCCTGGTACTATTTTACATATTGATAGTGATGAGGATTATTTAAATAGATGTTTAAATTTTTATAAAAAAGAAGGAATTAAATGTTATGGATATAAGTATAGCGAAAAAGAATATCCAAATATAATTAATGATTTAATAAAAAAACATAATCCAAATATAGTTGTAATAACTGGACATGATGCTTTTAATAAAAATAAAAATATTTATAAAAATAGTAATTACTTCATTGAAAGTGTTCTTAATATAAAAAAGATAAATAATAATATAATTATTGTTTCAGGAGCATGTCAAAGTAACTTTGAAGGATTAATGAAAGCGGGTTCATCTTTTGCATCAAGTCCATCTAGAGTAAATATACATGCATTAGATCCGGCAATAATAGCAGTTTCAATTGCAAAAAATGAATGTGATAAATTGATAGATTTAAAAGAAACAATATCGAAAACAAAATTTGGACTAGATGGTTTTGGGGGAATAGAAGTATTTGGAATTATGCACAAAGGGCTTCCTAGAAAGGATAAAAATTGAATATTAATAGTATAAAAAATAAAATATTTGAATTAAAAAATATAAGATTAAAAATCAAGATTAATTTAGGTAGAAATAAATATGAACATTTAGAAGGCTATATAGAAAAAATACATCCAAATATATTTACAATAAAAACGAACAAAGGAATAAAATCATTTAGTTATTCAGACGTTGCTACAAAGGTAGTTATAATAAGCAAATTTTAAAGATTATTATTGCACTTATTAACAATTTGTATTATAATTAATTTAGCTAATGGTTAAGGAGGTACTAAATGGAAATTACATCAGTAAAGATTCGTAAGGTTGAAAGAGAAGGATCTCGTATGAAGGGAATTGCTTCTGTAGTTGTAGATAATGCTATTGCTATTCACGACATTAGAATTATTGAAGGTGACAATGGACTATTCATTGCTATGCCAAGTCGTAAGACTCCAGTAGGTGAATATAGAGATATTGCACATCCAATCAACCAAGAAGTAAGAACTATGTTTGAAAAAGAAATTCTTGATGCTTATGATAAAGCAGAAGATGTTCAAACAACTGAAGACGAAGAATAAAAAATAAATGACTACTTTGAGTAGTCTTTTTTATTTATAAAATTCATATTATTAATTGGAGGATAATATGGATAAAACAAGAGAATCAATATTAGAAAATTTAAACCATAAAATTGATATTACTGAAAGAAAAAATATTTATTTAACTGGAGTAAAAAAACTAAATAGTTTTGATGAAAAAGAATTTTTTGTAGATAGTATAATGGGTCCAATATTAATAAAAGGAAATAATTTAGAATTAATTAAATTAGATACATTTCAAGGATCATTATCTATAAAAGGAAAAATAGATTCAATTAATTATTTAGAAGAATCGAAAAAGATTGATAGTGAATCTATTATAAAAAGATTGTTTAAATGATAGACATAAAAGAACAATTATTATCTTTTATATTTTCATTTATATATGGAATAATAATTTCATATATTTATGTTCGATTTTATAAATATTTTTATTATGGAAAAAAGATTATTTGTTTTTTTAATTCATATATTTTTTGTCTAATTGTAATTATATTATTTTTTAAAATGCTGTATATAATAAATGGTGGAGTAATAAATATTTATTTTTTGTTAATTACTATTCTTTCTTTCTTCTTATTCTATAAAAAATTTACAAATATTATGTCAAAATAAATCGATGTCATTGTATTTAATTTAGCCTATTATTATAATTGTAATAAGAATGGAGTCGAATATGAAAAAAATGAGTACAAAGACAAAATTTAGAGTGACTTTTTTAGGTATTAGTCTTATAATAGCTAGTATAGTTTTTGTGACTTCAAGTTTTTCATATACGTCTCAAATCATAAAAACCAAAAAAGAAATAGAAAAATTAAATATAACATATAATGAAAAACTTGAAAAAGAAGAAGAATTAAAAGACGAAATTAATAAATTAAAAGATCCAGAGTATATGGCAAAATATGCTAGAGAAAAATTCTTGTATTCAAAGGATGATGAAATAATTATTAAAATCGTTGACTAGAAAGGTTAACATGGAAGAAGTATTTAATTTTATTTTGAATGGTATAGGATTAAAAAAAGAAGACGCTATTGTTGCTGGAATATCAGGTGGACCAGATTCAATGGCTTTGTTACATATGCTTTTACAAATAAAAAAGAAAATAGATATTAGAATTATTTGTGCTCATATTAATCATAAACAAAGAAATGAAAGTGATGAAGAAGAAGAATATGTAAGAAGTTATTGTAGGGACAATGATATTATTTTTGAATGCATTACTATTAATAAATGGGGTGATGATAATTTTGAAAATGAAGCAAGAAGTATAAGATATAACTTTTTCGATGAATTAATAAATAATTATAATGCATCATTTTTAATGACTGCACATCATGCTGATGATTTAATTGAAACAATATTAATGAGAATAGTAAGAGGTTCTACATTAAAAGGATATAGTGGATTTAATAAAATTGTTAATAAAGGAAATTATAAAATTGTGAGACCTTTTTATACAATAACAAAAGATGATATTTTAAAATATAATGAAGAAAATAATATAAAATATTATATTGATTCAACAAATAATGAAGATTTTCATACTAGAAATAGATATAGACATATTGTCTTACCTTTTTTAAAAAATGAGAATCCAAATGTTCATAAAAAGTTTATAAAATTTAGTGAAACATTAATGGAATATAACAATTATATTGATAAAGAAGCTGAAAATAGTTTTAATAAAGTATTCTTAAATGGATCTTTGGATATAGATAAATTTAATGAATTAGATCATATTATACAAGTTAAAATTATATATTCTATTTTAGAAAAAATATATGGAGATGATTTATTAATAATTGGGGATGCTCATGTAGATTTAATATTTGATCTAATAAAGTCAAATAAATCTAATAGTATTATTCATTTACCAAATAGTGTTGTTGTAATCAAATCATATAATGAAATTTCTTTTGATTATGATGAAGATGTGGAAGATGAATATGAAATTGAAATAAATGATAAAGTAAATCTTCCAAATGGAAAAATTATTGAAGTAGTAACAACTAATTATGATAATTCAAATTATACTTTAAAATTGAATAGTGAAGAAATTAAACTACCTTTATATGTTAGAAATAGAAGAGATGGGGATAGAATACATATCAAAGGAATGAATGGAAGAAAAAAAGTTAGTGATATTTTTATCAATGAGAAAATAAAAGTATCTGAAAGAGATATATGGCCTGTTGTACTTGATGCTGAAGATAATATAGTATGGATTCCTGGATTAAAAAAATCAAAATATGATAAGAAAAATGATGAAAAGTATGATATAATACTTAGGTATTATTAGAAAGGCGGACACTATGAATATTAAAAAAACTAAAAGAAATGTTAATTATTTACCTTATTTATTACTTATTACTGTAATAGTTTTTTCACTAATATTTACTAATACATTAGGAAATAAAGTAAATGAATTAAACTATACAGAATTAGTTAATGAATTAAATAATGATAATGTAAGTGAAATAAATATTACTCCTAAAAATGCATATGGTGTATACATTATTACTGGTAAACTAAAAAATTATGATAAAAATGAAAAGTTTAAAGCTACAGTACCATATACTGATACTTTAATATCAACTATTTATAATACAGCTGAAGAACATAATGTTAAGACTGTATCAAATACTGAAAATATAGATTGGTTATCAATAGTAATAAATGTAGTACCACTTTTATTAATTGGAGTCTTGTTTTATTTAATGTTATCAAAATTAGGAAGTGCTGGTAAAGGAACTTTTGATTTTGGTAAAAGTAGAGCAAAATTATCAGAAGAAGGTGGAACTAAAACATTTAAAGATGTAGCTGGATTAAAAGAAGAAAAAGAAGAAGTTCAAGAGTTAATTGATTTCTTAAAAAATCCAAAGAAGTTTACAAAAATGGGAGCAAGAATTCCAAAAGGAGTATTATTAGTTGGTCCTCCAGGAACAGGAAAAACTTTACTTGCCAAAGCTGTTGCTGGTGAAGCAAAAGTACCGTTCTTCTATATTAGTGGTTCTGATTTTGTCGAATTATTTGTTGGTGTAGGAGCATCTCGTGTTAGAGATATGTTCCAACAAGCAAAACAAACCGCACCATGTTTAATATTTATTGATGAAATAGATGCAGTTGGACGAGAAAGAGGAACTGGACTTGGTGGTGGACATGATGAAAGAGAGCAAACATTAAATCAATTATTAAGTGAAATGGATGGATTTGGTGAAAATGAAGGAATTATAATAATTGCTGCTACAAATAGACCAGATGTATTGGATCCAGCGCTTTTAAGACCAGGAAGATTTGATAGACAAGTAACTGTTGGAAAACCAGATGTTAAAGAAAGAGAAGAAATATTAAAAGTACATGCTAAGAATAAAATATTAGATGATAGTGTTAATTTAAAATTTATTGCTAGTCGTACTCCAGGATATAGTGGAGCAGATCTTGAAAACTTACTTAATGAAGCTGCACTTTTAGCAGTAAGACGTAATAAAGAATCAATAACAATGGAAGAAATAGATGAAGCTAGTGATAGAGTTCTTATGGGTCCTGCTAAAACAAGTAGAAAAGTAAGTGACTATGAAAAGAAAATTGTTGCATATCATGAAGCTGGACATGCTGTTAGTGGAATAGTTCTTCCTAATGGAGAAGAAGTTCATAAAATAACAATTATTCCTCGTGGTGTAGCAGGTGGTTATACTCAAATGTTACCAAAAGAGGAAAGAACACTAGTATATACAGAAAAAGAATTAAAAGAACAAATTATTACTTTATTATCAGGTCGTGCAAGTGAAGAAACATATATGCATGAAATATCTACGGGTGCTAGTGATGACTTTAAAAGAGCAACTAAAATTGCAAGAAGTATGGTTACAGAGTATGGTATGAGTTCTCTTGGACCAATGCAATTTGAACATCAAAGTGAAAGTGTTTTCTTAGGAAGAGATTATAATCAAACTAAGAATTTCTCAGATCAAGTTGCATTATTAATAGATCAAGAAGTTAAAAAAATTATTGATGAATGTTATAAAGAAGCAAAGAAGATAGTCTCTAGTGAGAAAAAATTAATTGAAATACTTGCTAATGCTTTAATTGAAAAAGAAACTATTACTAAAGAAGAAATAGAAGATTTAGTTGAAGCTAATAGCAATTATAAAATTAAAGAAGAAGATAAAAAAGAATCAAAAGATGAAACAAAAAAAGAAGTAAAAGAAGATTCAAAAAAAGATTCTAAAGACGATTCAAAGAAAGAAAGTAAAAAAGATGAATAAGAGATTACACAATTGTAATCTCTTTTTAGTAAAAAAGGAGTGAATATGAAAGAAAAAACATTAATTATACTTGCTGCTGGAATGGGAAGTAGATATGGAGGTTTAAAACAAACAGAAAAATTTGGACCAAATGGAGAATATATTATTGATTATTCAATATTTGATGCAATAAAAGTTGGATTTAATAAAGTTGTATTTGTTATTAAAGAAGAAAACTATGATTTATTTAGAGAAACAGTTGGAAAAAGAGTAGAAGATCATATAAAGGTAGAATATGTTTTTCAAAATAATGATAATGTTGATAAGAAGTATATTATTCCAGAAGAAAGAGTTAAACCTCTAGGAACAGCACATGCTATATTATGTGCAAAAAACAAGGTTCATGAGCAATTTGCTATTATTAATGCTGATGATTTTTATGGAAGAGATGCATTTAAAGTAGCAAGTGATTTTATGAATATGAATGAAAAGGATATAGCTATTATTGGATACAAAGTTAATAATACATTAACAGAAAATGGAGCAGTAAAAAGAGGACTTCTTAAAATGGAAGATGGAAAATTATTAGAAATAATAGAAAGTAGTATTGAAACAAAGGATGGCAAAATAGAAGCCTCTCCTCTTTCAGGAAAAGATAGTTTTGTAATATCAGAAAATGATTTAGTATCAATGAATATGATTGTATTTCCAGCAAATTTCTTTGATTATATTGAAAAAAACTTTGATGATTTTTTAAAAAATAATGATTTGGCTAAGGCAGAATATTTAATACCAGATGTAATTTCTAAAGCTTTAAATGAAAAATTACTAAATGTATATATTGAACCAACTATTGCAAAATGGGTTGGAGTTACATATAAAGAAGACAAAGAAAGTGTACAAAATTATATAAATTCATTAATAAAAGACAACGAATACAAAAATGACCTTTGGTCATAATTGACACAATTAAAAATAGTTGTATAATATTTCGGAAGGCAGGTGGAAGTATGATTCTATTTATTGATACTCATGATGAGTTAATTACTGTAGCACTTAAGAATAATGATACATTATATATCAAGACAAAAGAGAGTGAATATAGTCACTCTATTTATACTATGCCTTTAATTGAGAGTTTATTTAAAGAAAATAATCTAGATGTTAAAGATTTAAATAAAATAATAGTTGTAAATGGTCCAGGTAGTTTTACTGGAATTAGAATAGGGCTTTCAATTGCAAAAACAATGGCTTTTGCATTAAATATTGACATTAATACTATTTCTAGTTTAAAAGCATATCTAATTAGTAATCCTGGTGGAAAAAGAAAATCTGTAATAGAAGATAATAAAGGGTATTATATTTGTGCTATGGATGAAAATAATAAAGTAATTGTTGATGAGTATTATAGTACTATAGATAATGAAGACTATCCAGTAGTTGAAAATAAACTGGATGTTGATTTAATTATAGAATATTTAAAAAACAATAAAAGTGAAGATCCACATCATGTTAGCGCAAATTATGTAAAAAAGATTGAGGTGGAACATGATAAGTAAAGAAATACTAAATGATACTGATGCAGTTTATAATTTTATGGATGGTGAAAAAGTATTAGGTTATTTAGAAATTAGATTAGTTGATGGTGTCCTTGATATTATGAATTTATTTGTTAATGAAGAAGAAAGACGTAAAGGGATTGCTACTTCTTTAATGAATGAAGTTATTGAAAAAGAAGATTATAGTCGTATTATGTTAGAAGTTAATGAACATAATGATGAAGCATTAAGATTATATACAAAATTAGGTTTTACCGAAATCAGTTTGCGTGAAAGATATTATGGAGAAGATACTGCAATTATTATGGAGAAGGTGAAGTAATGAAGGATGTTTATATTCTAGCAGTTGAATCATCATGTGATGAAACAAGTGTAAGTATAATTAAAAATGGTTATGAAGACGTTGCTACTATCATTAATTCACAAATAGATGTACATACTAAATATGGTGGGGTTGTTCCTGAAGTCGCAAGTAGACTTCATCTTGAAAACATAACTATGGTAATTAATGAATGTTTAGAAAAAGCTAATATGAGTTTATCTGATATGGATGCTTTTGCTTGTACATATGCTCCTGGATTACTTGGGAGTTTACTTGTTGGTGTTGAAGCAACTAAAGCTCTTTCTTTTATTTATAATAAACCTTTAATAGCAACAAATCATATGATGGGTCATATATATGCAAATATGATTGGAAACAAACTTAGTTATCCATTAATTTCGCTTATTGTTAGTGGAGGTCATACTGATTTAATATTAATGGAAAGTGAAGATAGTTTTAAATATCTTGGATCTACTTTAGATGATGCTATTGGAGAAGCATATGATAAAGTAGCAAGAATACTTGATTTACCTTATCCAGGTGGACCAAATGTTGAAAAATATGCTCAAAGTGGTAAACCAACTTATAAAATGCCACAAATTATGAATGATGAATCATTTAATTTCAGTTTTAGTGGTATTAAGAGTCATTGTAATAATATAGTTCATAATGAACATCAAAGAGGACATGAAATAAACAAAAATGATTTAGCTTGTTCTTTTCAAAATTGTGTTACATCTCATTTGGTTGATAAAACAAAAAAGGCACTTCTTCAATATAATATTAAAACTTTCTTATTAAGTGGAGGAGTTGCTGCTAATTCATATATTAGAAATTCTCTTAAAGATATGTGTGATGAAATTGGTGTAGAAATGCATATGCCTGAAAAAAAATATTGCACAGATAATGCTGCTATGATAGGTGCAGCAGCATATGTATTGTATAAACATAAAAAGTTTTCAGACCTATCTATAAATGCACAGAGTCATATAACATTAAATGATTAAAAAAGATCTTAGTTTTAAGATCTTTTTATAATACATCTTCTTCAAATCCTACTTTTTCTTTTATTAAGAAATATGTTTTATCTTTCTTTTTATTAAATATTGTATGTAAGAATATATTTAGTGAATTTGTTAATAGAATAAATATTAATAATACATTATTATTAACAGTAAATATTTCTAGAATAGTCAACAATAAATATATAAATGTAATAGTTAATAATATTAAATTAATTGTATTAAATATTATATTTTTATTATTTGAATAAGATAATAATTTTTGATAATTAATATCTTCCAATTTATTAATATCTGTTTTCATATAATAAGTATTAAAACCTATTTCATGAAAAGTATATAATGAAAATGGTTTTATTTTTGTATATTCAATAATTGCATTTACAACGTTTCTTTTCATTATTCTTGAATACATAATACTACTGTCATATTTTAAACCATATAGTTTATTAAATAGTTTTAGTTTAGTTTTCTTTATAAAGCTTTTCTCGTCATAGTTTGTTTGTAAACATACTTGGTCATATTCTTTATGTTTAGTAATGTAATCATACATTTTAGAAATTTGTGATAATTGAGTATTATCATCTAAATTATATATACAAACTAATTGATGTTTTGTATGTAAAAGACCAGTATATATACATGTATCTTTATCAAATTTTTTAGAAAGACTAATAATTTTTATACATAAGTCGTTTTTTTGTTGTATATTTTTTAATAAATCTAAAGTTTTATCAGTTGAAGAATTATCTACAAATATAATATTGTATTTAATATCTTTTAATTCATCTTCTATTTTGTTATATAAAGATTCTATTGTCTTTTCTAAATTATTAACGTAAATAATTATATCTAATGTCATTTTAGTATCCTTTCGTACCATTTAAACTATCATCATTATCTATTAATACTTGAACATCTATTTCCCTATATTTATTTTTACTATCTCTAAATATCATTTTAGTTATTCCACTATTAATAATAAATCTTTTACACATAGCACATGGCATTGCATTTTCTACATATTCGTGTGTTTTAGCATCTACTCCAACTTCATATAAAGTAGCACCTATCATATCTTTTCGAGAAGCTGATATTATTGCATTTTGTTCTGCATGCACACTTCTACACAATTCATATCTTTCTCCTCTTGGAATATTTAATTCTTCTCTAATACATGTCCCTATATCACTACAATTTTTTCTTCCTCTTGGAGCGCCATTATATCCAGTTGATATTATTTCATCATCTTTTACTATAACACAACCCCATTTTCTTCTTATACATGTAGATCTTTCAAGTGCTGCTTCTGCTATATCTAAATAATAATTATTTTTATCAATTCTATTCATTTTTTTCATATCTAAACCTCTATATAAGATATTCTATCATAAAGACAAAAATATTTAAATAATAGTAATTAAAAAAAATAAAAATGAATAATATTAAATAGAGGAATAATATGAATACTAATTATAAAACTGGACTTAGTAGTGAAGAAGTAATAAATAGTAGAAAAAAATATGGCTCTAATAAATTAGAAATAAGAAAGAAAAATTCATTTTTAAAATTAGTTTTTGAATCTTTAAATGATCCAATTATTAAAATGCTTTTAATTGCTCTTTGTATAAAAATTCTTTTTTTATTTAGAAACTCTAATATATATGAAACAATTGGAATTGCTATTTCAGTGTTTTTAGCATCTTTTATATCTGCAATATCTGAATATGGTAGTGAAAAAGCATTTGAAAAATTATCTGAAGAAAATAATCATATTCAAATAAAAGTAATTAGAAATAATAAAAAAGAAATTGTTGATATTGATGAAGTAGTAGTCGGTGATATTGTAATTCTAGAAAGTGGTGATAGAATCCCAGCCGATGGTATTATTATAAATGGAGAATGTTCAACAGATGAAAGTAT
>JAEEGL017462013.1_pt1 | contig 57645 bp, 45 predicted proteins | sample 9134231 | NCBI WGS metagenome assembly JAEEGL01 (sample SAMN16246548, study PRJNA631951) | gut metagenome | biome: gut microbiome; feature: rumen; material: fiber-attached | host: Bos | place: Iran: Karaj | collected 2018-10
ATTCCGTCCTCCCCGCGGAATGTGATCCGCAGTCCGCCCCGCAGCGTCTGCTGAAAGCTGTTGGTTAAAATCCCGTCCAGGAACATCCCCTGCTCATACGGATAGATGCGAATCTCACTGAGCGTTACATACGTATCGAAGTAATGGTTCAACGGATCACGGATCGGAATCCCGTTCGCGTCGGTCCGTTCGGGTTCGCCGGTCACTTCGGGAACGGAAAAGACTTGCGGGGTCGGTGAAGCGGTCGGCACGGTCGTCGCTTCCGCAGTCGGTTCGGGACGGTACACCAAATGCGTCTCCTGCACCGTGCAGGCGACGCATAGGAACAGAATAATAAACCCGAGCAGCGAAGCGCGCTTCATTCTTTATCCTTCCCGAATCGGTTTGTGATCATTCAGAATCGCTTTTTTCAGATCGTAGAGCTGATCCGAAAGGTCGACCTTATAGATATGCGGATTCAGAAGACGCTTATATTCGTCCCACATCGAATCCATCTCGCGCTTACAATAGGCTTTGCTCTCAAGAAGCGTCGGCACCTTGTAAACACATGTTCCGTCGATGAACAGCGGAACCAGCAGCTCGCGCTCGGAAAACTCGGTCAACGTCATATGTTTATACGGATGCTCCGGATCGAAGATCGTCAACGGCTTTGTTGTATCGATCTTCTCACCGACCAAAGCGATCAGGTCCGCAATCGCCATTCCGTTCTTGTCATACAGGCGGTGTACGGTCTTGTATCCGGGGTTTGTGACTTTGATGGGGTTGTCCGAAATCTTCATCTTCGGAACGAGCTTGCCGTCCACAATCTCACCGGACATCTTGTAGACGCCGCCGAGTGCAGGCGCATCGCCGGAGGTAATCAACTGCGTGCCGACACCCCAGGAATTGATGCAGCATCCCTGGCTCTTCAGATCGTGAATGACCGTTTCGTCCAGGTCGCTCGAAGCGCAGATTTTCGCATTCGGGAACCCGGCTTCATCCAACATCTTCCGCGCCTGCTTGGAAAGATACGCAAGGTCGCCGGAATCAAGGCGGATCCCGAGCGGCTCATATCCCTTCTCCCTCAGCTCGCGGAATACCTGAATCGCGTGCGGAACGCCGGAGCGCAGCGTATCGTATGTATCGACGAGCAGCAGGCAGGCATGCGGGAACACTTCGGCATAGGCGCGGAACGCGCTGATCTCATCCGGAAAGCTCATCACCCAACTGTGCGCATGGGTACCCGCAACGGGAATGTTGTACAGTTGCCCGGTCAGAACGTTGCTGGTCGAATCGCATCCGCCGATAATCGCGGCGCGTGCGCCTAAGATTCCAGCGTCCGGTCCCTGCGCGCGGCGCAGACCGAATTCCATCACAACGTCCCCTTCCGCCGCCGTGCAGACGCGGCTTGCCTTGGTTGCAATCAACGTCTGATGATTGATAAAGGTCAGAAGCGCCGTTTCTATCAACTGCGCCTGGCAGATCGGCGCTTTGACGCGTACGAGCGGTTCATACGGGAATACAACCGTACCTTCCGGCATGGCGTAGATTTCTCCGGTGAAACGCAGTTTTCTCAAATAGTCCAAAAAATCTTCGTTGAACAGATTCAACGAGCGAAGATACGAAAGATCGTCTTCGGAAAAATGCAGATTCTGAATATAATCGACAAGCGATTCCACGCCCGCCATGATCGCATACTTCGAGGAAGCACGCGGACGGAAAAACATATCGAAAATTCCTTCGTTTTGCGCCATATGATTCCGGAAATACCCGTACATCATCGTCAACTGATAGAGGTCCGTCATCATCGTAAGATTTCGTTTTTCGCTCATAGGCTCGCTCCTTTGGCTTCAGTGCCGGGAAACGGATTGTCCCGACCGTTTGCTTCAGTATAGCGCAATCGAAACGAAAAAGAAAGTCCCGGAAAGGACTTTTCCAAAAAATCTTTCAGTTTTCACCCTGTGCAAGCGTTTCAGCCGTACCGTAATAGATGTCGGAGGAAACATATGCGATTTCTCCGATCGAAGGATAGGTATCTTCAAACGCCGTAACGCGCTTGATGAGGGTTCCTTCTGCGTCATAGAAATCCTGGTACGTAACGGAAAGTCGGCCCCGTCGACTTTTACGCTCGATCTGAATCGTTCCTGCGGGCAGCGACGCGTCCAAAATTCGCTCTCCCTGCTTCGAAGGAAGTCGTTTCAACTGTTCCGAAACGATTTCGATATGATCAAATTCTTCGGAATGCTTCCCATAGAGACTCACAGAAACCGTTCGCTCGGACTCATCCACCCAGGCAAAGATCGTCACCGGCTCGGAAGACGAATTCAAAAAACGAAAATCCTTTTGCCCGGTCGCGATCGTTGCGTCGCGACCGACCGGAGCATACTCCATCGGCCAACTGTGGTGGTACCGTTCCACAACCTCGAGATCCGCCATCAGAACGGCGTTGAACAGCGTTGTCGAAACCTGGCAGACACCTCCTCCGTATTCGGTCACGCTCATTCCGTTTGTAATCGCGCCGGCCGGCAGATACCCATTGGCTTTCGTCCGATCGCCGATCGTCTCATTCATCGAGAAGGTTTCACCCGGCGCAACAACGATGCCATTGATCTTCTGTGCAGCGAGCAGGATGTTGTGCACACGGTTTTTTCGATCAAGCTTTTTTCCCTGAAACGATGTCGTATACGTTGCAAGCAGCGTATTGCTCCGCATCAGCTCTTCCATGGTCTGTTCGGCAGGAATCGTCGTAAAGGGTACGACAATCGGTTCCGCTTCTTTTGTGGGATCCAATGCATACACAGCGGATTGAAGCGCCTACCGATCCGGCATGCTGCCGTTTTGTTCCGGAAGAAATTCGTAAGGCGTATCGAACGAATCGCTTCGGATGATTACGGGCGATTTTGGAAAAATTGTATAGGTATCGATAAACGTGCGGATCCATGCGTCGGCAATCGTATGATTCAAAGTCAACTTTCCGAATTGATCCGTTGTAAAGCCGATTGTACCGAGAGAAACGACCTCTTCCCCGTCCGGCAGCACAAAAGAAACGGTCTTCGTGCGCAGCAAAACCTCCGGGCGAATCGGTTCCTCAGTTGGCTCGACAGCTTCCGTAGGCTCCGGGTCGGCCGATAGAATGTGCGGCGTTTGGCAGCCCAAAAGCAGAAGACAAAGAATGATCAGACTTAAACGGTTCATACGGATAGTTTGCCGACGAAAAAACATTTTATCCGCAAATTCCAAAAATAATGGTTGACAACCGAACGAGAATTGCGTATAATCTAAACGTTCGCGGTAGTGCTGGAATTGGCAGACAGGTACGTTTGAGGGGCGTATGCGAAGGCGTATGGGTTCAAGTCCCATCTACCGCACCATGTCGAGTGGTGATAACGGATTTGGTTATCACCACTCGATTTCTTTTTACCTACCGAGAAGGATATATTCCCTCCATCAGTAAATAATAGTAGCCATTTGAGAAGAAGACTGATAAAAAAACAGTATAACACACTAGACCTATTCGGGTAGGTCAGGTGTTGTGCGAAGACGGATTGAGTGGACTTAAATAAGCCCTTCTGCTTTCATTCTTATTGTAAAGAAAATGTTGAAAATATTAGGCTCGCTGTCAATGGTTTCTTTTATTCTGTTAAGTGTCTTTTTTCCTACTCTCCTATCCAGAATCGCAAAGATCCGAATGAGCAGATTACTGCTTTTTAGACTATCTTCAATGCTTTGATTATCAAACTCTTGGAAAGCGGAGTAAAAGCATCTTTGATCGAATTGACCGTATTTAAGTGCGGTATCGTCCATAAAAGGGAATTCACTACGAAGACGTTCCTCTAAGGTTTCATCCTTTGGAAGCAGATGTGCTTTGCTCCATTGTTCAAAGTAACTACCGGAAATAATCTCTTTTCCGTCAAGAAGGATAGCAGCGCGTCCCTCGCGATCATGGCTATCCCTGTACGTAGTAACGAAGTAACGAATTCTGCCCTTTAGAGAATCTGCAAGATATTCGTTCTCAAGCTTTGTTCTCATCTTCGACCAAGTATACACAAGGACCCCTCCGAGTTTTCTTTGCATTCAGTTTACCATATCAGCATTTGGTTTTCAACTGGAATACGAATGAAAACGATGAAGATAACGGACGGATAGAAAACAATGCGAAAGTAAAGACATAATGCTTATAGAAATAACATAGTTAGATAAAAATCGACTGTTGCCAATTGCCATACAAATCAATTCCGTTATCAACACTCGTACCACTGCGAGTGCTCGTAACGGATGTTACGAGCACTCGTTTTCTTATGAAGTCCGTTATCAACACTCGTATCAAAAAAGCTCGAGTTTCTCGAGCTTTTTTCGTTGTGTCCAAACGCATGTCCAAAATAGCGCTTTTGTTCGTATTGCTTTTTATGAATTGAGTGAAAAAAGTCAGCGCCCCGAGCGATCGGAGCGCTGAGAACGTTTTTTACATCTGTCCCTTATAAAGCGCAACGATCTCTTCGACAGAGGTCTCGCGCGGGTTGCCGGGACGGCAAGCGTCGGCATAAGCGGATTCGGCGAGGAACTGAACATCCTCTTCCTTCAGAATGCCCTTGAGGTTCTCGGGAATTCCAACGTCCTTGGAAAGCTTCTTGACGGCTGCGATCGTAGCATCTGCCGCTTCCGCGTCATTCATCGTATCGATATACGGAACTTCCATCGCTTTGCCGATCGCACGGTAACGCTCACCGGAAACAGGTTTGTTGTATTCGAGACCGACGGGCAGCAGAATCGCGCAAGCGACACCATGCGGCGTATCGTACAGAGCAGAAAGCCCGTGCGCCATGCTATGCACGATACCGAGTCCGACGTTCGAGAAACCCATACCGGCGATGTACTGGCCAAGCGCCATCCCTTCACGTCCCTCCGGTGTTCCTTCTACGGCGCCGCGCAGGCTCTTGGCGATCAGACGGATCGCTTCCAGATGGAACATATCGCTGATCGTGCAATGTCCTTTGGTGATATATCCTTCGATGGCATGCGTCAGCGCGTCCATACCGGTTGCGGCGGTCAGACCTTTCGGCATAGAGGACATCATATCCGGATCGACAACAGCAACCTCGGGAATATCGTTCGTGTCAACGCAAACGAATTTCCGCTTCTTCTCAACATCGGTAATAACGTAATTGATCGTGACCTCTGCTGCGGTGCCTGCGGTCGTCGGAACGGCAATCGTAAAGACTGCATGCTTTTTCGTCGGCGCAACGCCTTCGAGCGAGCGAACGTCCGCAAATTCCGGATTGTTGATGATGATACCGATCGCTTTCGAGGTATCCATTGCGCTGCCGCCGCCGATCGCAACGATGCAATCCGCTTCTGCCTTTTGGAACGCTGCAACGCCGGTCTGAACGTTTTCAATCGTCGGATTCGGCTTGATGTCGCTGTAAACTTCATACGCAAAGCCTGCCTGATCCAACAGATCCGTCACCTTCTTCGTGACACCGAACTTCAAAAGACCCGGGTCGGTTGCAACAAACGCCTTCTTGCATCCGCGGGATACAAGCGTCGGGACGATGTTTTCAATTGCGCCGTGACCATGATAGGAAATGGGGTTCAAAACGATACGATCTGCCATACTGTGTTTTCTCCTTTGATACATTTAAAATAATTATAGATTTAAAAGTGATATAGGTTAGTTCAAGTATCCTTCACGGGCCTTTACGTTGAATCGTTCTTCCAGCAGATGCATCTGTTCATCCGTGATCGTGTTTACGAGCGGAAGATGCGCAATCTTCATATAGATCTCAGCCGCCTTCTCTGCCGTTTCGATCAGGCCGAACGTTTCATCCAGATCCTTGCCCGCGCCGTAAATGCCGTGCTGCGACCAGACGACAAGCCTTGCGGTACGCATTTTCTCAGCGGTTGCGATGCCAATCTCGTTGGTTCCGCAGAGCATCCACGGGAGCACATTGACACCATCCGGGAATACAACGATGCATTCGGTGCACATCTGCCAGAGAGTCCGCGTAAAGGCAATCTCGTCAAGCGAATGTACGTAGGTCATCGCAAGCAGGTTGCCCGGGTGACAATGCATAACGACACGGTTATCGGGATCGACCTTGAGCCGCTCGACGTGGCTCATCATATGCGCAGGGAATTCGCTCGTAAATTTTCCGCCGTCGGTATACCCCCAAAGCAGATCGGCGTGTTCCCCATCCTCCGTGATGCGCAGAATCCCGAGATTCACATCGGGCGCATACTGCACATTCTTGAAATACTTACCGGTTCCCGTAACGAGAAAATACTTTCCGGCAAGCGAAGGCGCAGAAAAACCGGTCTCATACGTTCTCAAAACGCGATCGGTCTCGAGATATTCCTTTACTTCCGCTTCGTCGAGCAGCAGGCTGATGTTTCCTCCGTTGCGCTCGTCCCAGCCGTGCGCATACATGTTCGTCGTTGTGCGGATCATCTCCACCATAAAGGGTGCAGTCAAAACGTCTTTCATATTCGTATCTTCCTTTCCTGAAAATGGTTATCGGGTAATAATGTCCACGGGCACGTTGAAAATCTTAGCGACCTTAAGGATCGTATCGATATGCCGACCGGAAGCGGCTGCCATATGATGCGTCGGACCGGCTTCGCTCCATCTGTTGCAGAATTCGCGTGCGCCGCAGGTGAAGCGTGTCCGCATATTCGTATCGCCGAACGTAAAGATCGGACCGGCCTCATTGATGCCTTCCGCGACAACGAACTTGAAATTCCCGTCACGATCCTGCGTGATGCCGAGATACGTGACCGGACCGAGGTGCGGATAGAACTGCGTCAGATATCCGCCGCCCGTCTTGCCGTGGAAAACGGGAACGATCTTCATGGTGGGCTTTTGAGCGGAGATGTCCGCGTCGCCGGAACCGGAATGACCGATGATGCAGATATCCTCGTTGAAGTCGATCGAATACATTTCTGAAAGCTGCCCCATGCCGGAGATCGTCTTCAGAATGCTCATGGCCATCGAAACCTTGATGTCGCCCTCAACGGCGCAGGCTACGCCCTGCTTAATGAGCATCGAGAAAGCGGGGATCAACATACTGTCAAGCACGCCGGCTTTTCCTTGCGCGAATCCGTCATAATGCGAAGCCACAAAGCCGATCTTCTCGTCGCGGACCCACTGCTCAAACGCAACGACGTATTTTGCCATCTCCCAAACCTGTTCGATGCTGCCGCCGCCCTCAATCTCAAAGGTATTGAGAATCTCCTGCGCCTTGGAACGGATTGCGTCCTCATCGGTGATACCGTCGGCAATCGCCCACATCTTCTCCCAATCGAATTGCTTCGTATACAGCCACATCCGATGATACAGATTCGTTTCGTCGATATAGAGGTCCATCATGCCCGGATACGGACGGCCGATCTGCGCGAGGTTCGTGCCGCGGAAACGGCGGCGAACCTGTGCGGCTTTGCACCAATCGGCAATTTCGGCATCCACTTCGGGGTCTCCGCCTTCGACGACGCCGGTAATGACCGCATGCCGTTTCCCGGCACGCTCCAGATCTGCGACCATTTCACCGACCGCTCCGCAGGCATAAAGCTCGCCGAGCCACGTTGCGGTATCGGTGTTCGGATAATCCGGCGCTTTCTTCTTTTGCAGATTGACCAAAACGACCGGAACATCCAGATCCCGTACAGCAGGCAGCATATTATAGGAAGTGGCATAGGTCAGAAGCTGCAGGATCACAAGGTCGACGTCCGCAGCGCGGAACGTATCGCCTGCCGCCATAGCAAGCTCCTTGGTCGTCACAATCCCGCCGTCGATCAATTCGACGAAATCCGGGATCCGGGTTTTGAAGTCTTCGTACTGCGCCGCAAATTCCGGCACGAGCGACGGGAACTGCGGCAGGTATGCGCCGAGCGCGATCGCAAACACACCGACTTTGGCTTTGGTTTCGACTAACATGTTGGTTCCTCCCTGTCCGATTGCATTTGAATATTCAGATTTCCAAGCGCCGTCGCTTCAATCGGCAGCGCAATAACTTTCTTTTGGGTTGCTTCTTCGGTCAACCGGTTCAAAAACGCGTTCTTCGCGCCGCCGCCGACGATGTACAGCCGGTCATACGTTTTTCCGGTATTGCGTTCCAGCTCTTCAAGCGCAATCCGATAGCTCTCAGCAAGGCTCCGATAGGCGCAGGCAAAGTAATCCGCAGCGGATCCAGGGGCCTGCTTCAGCGCTTGATCAAATGCTTCCTTCATGCTTTTTGGCGCAAGAAACGATGCGTCATTGACGTCGACCGTTTCGCAAAACGAGCTTTGTTCCGATTCGGAAACGATCTCTCCGAACGGTTTTCCGGGGCAAAGCTCATCGCGCAGCCGGTTGATAACCCACATTCCCATGATGTTCTTCTGATAGCGATTGTAGCCGACGCCGCCCTCATTGGAATAGTTGGCGGCTTCACTCAACGCGTCCGTCAGCGGAGACGGCGTTTTGACGCCGAGCAGGCTCCATGTTCCGGAGGAAATATACGGCGCGTCGATCTCCATCGGAATCCCCTCGACCGCCGATCCCGTATCATGCGTTGCGCAGAGAACGACGCGGATTCCCTGATATGTGCCGATCACGGTACCGGGCAAAGAAGGCGTCGGAAACAGCTTCTTCGGGAGCCCGAGCGCATCCAAGATCTCGGAATCGAAGGTTCCGGTTGATGCGTTGATCAGCCCCATCGTCGTAGCGTTTGTATATTCGTGCGCTTTTACGCCGGTCAATCGATACATCAGATAACAAGGGATCATCATTAGATCGGTCGCCTGTTCAAGCCTTCCCGCCAGCCGATCCGCATAGAGCTGATAGATCGAATTAAACGGTTGAAACTGAATCCCGGTATGCCGATATAGCGTGGAAAACGGAACAATCCGATGCACCGCATCAATGACCGATTCGGTTCGGTGATCCCGGTACGCATAGCACGGAAGGATCGGCGTATCGTTTTGCATCAAAACGTAATCCACGCCCCACGTATCGATCGAGAGGGATTCGATTGAAGGAAACCGCTCCTTGGCAATGCGAATGCCTTCGCGCACATGCGCTTCCAACGCATCGATGTCCCAGATCAGATGCCCGTCCAGTTGCTTCACACCGTTTGGGAACCGATACACCTCCTCGGACTGCACACTCCCCTGTACCTTCCATGCGACAATATGCCGCCCGGAAGACGCGCCGATATCGATTGCCAGATACGTTCGCATACCGCTCCTCCTTCCCCTTTTCTATAGCATACCAAATCGAACGGAAATTTCCAATAACCCGTGTTAGCAAAAAAAGTGTCCTTATTTGCGATCCCGATACCTTTTGGGCGAGACGCCGTATTCCGCGCGGAAGATCCTGTGAAAGTAGCTGATGTTTTCATACCCTATGGCGAGCGCAATCTCATCTACGTTGCGCTCCGTGTTCTCCAACATCCACGCAGCCTGCATGAGCCGCTTCTTTTGCAGCAGCTCCGTATAGGTCCGACCGGTTTTTTGCTTGATCAGGCGCGAAAGAAAATGGACCTCATAGTGCAGCTCGTCTGCAATGTGCGAAAGGCTCCCGTCCCGATAATCGGTTTCGATGTAGCGCAGTACGCTGACTACGGCGTTTTCCTCGCTGGTATCGACGGTTAAGTGCTCGGTTGAATTCATCAGCTGCACGAACAAGAGTCCCATCGTCATATGATGAATCTCTCGCTTGTTCTGTGTGGGTTCCAGCAGCGTGTATAAGAGATTTTCAATCAGATTTTGGATCGGAAGCACGTCCGAAACGCGAAACAACAGGTAATGCGTATCGCTTTTGCCGCAAAGGCAGTCGACCAAAAACCGCCTCAGAGGCGTATCCTGCTCACCGAGGTACGGCAGCACCGCCGAAAAGAACGTCGGCCGAACGATAAAGTTCACCGCGATGTCCTGCTCCGATGCCGGTTCAATCTCCTGCTCGGCGTTCTGCGCAAGGATCAGAAGCTCGCCTTCCTTCAGCACGATCTCCGTCTCCCCGATCCGATGCGTCGTAGAGCCGCGCGCCATATAGACCATCTCCACATAATCGTGTGTATGCTTGGGAAAACGAATAAACCGCGTATGCGGGCGCACGGTAATCAGCTTCCCCGGCGCAAGCAGTTTGTCACCCGAGATCACGTCGCGGCTGCCGTCCATATAGATGGTTCGATCGATTCCTTTACGGCCGTTCAGGATTTCACGTTCCTCTTCGGTCAGCGCTCCGAGCCGTTCGAGAATGAAAGGATTTTGCATCGTGGAGTGTCCTCTCTCCGTTTTTACATTCGTATTATAGCAGACGCGTCACCCGATGACAAGGGGAGAACTGCACAAAAAAGGAGGAGGATCTCTCCTCCCCCTTGTTCCGAAGAACCGTTACATGTCCGACTCGGCAGCCTTTGCATCCGGCGCAGGAGCGCTTACGGTCGCAAGCTTCCCGCCGAGAATGCCGGCAATCAGCGCCTTGATATCGATGCCCATGCCTGCGGTGATGCCTTCGGTGACCTGGTTCGTGCCGTTCACGATATCGCCGAGCAGCCTTGCGCTGTTTCCGTCGCCGTACATCGTGATCTTATCGACCTTGCTCAAAGGCTCGGCAACGTTCTTGGCGATCTCAGGCAGGGCCTGCATGACCATTTCGATGACGGCTGCTTCACCGTACTTCTTCATGGCTTCCGCCTTGCGATCGATACCTTCCGCCTCCGCAACCGCTTTTGCCTGAATCGCTTCCGCTTCGGCTTTACCGACTGCGGCGATACCTGCGGCTTCCTGTTCCTTGGCGTATTTCTTCGCCTCGGCTTCTTTCTTGATCGCTTCGGCCGCCTGTTCCTGCTCATAACGACGTGCTTCGGCTTCCTTTTGCCGTTGGAAGAGCTGCGCCTGGGCAAGCTGTTCCTGACGATACCGTTCCGCGTCGGCCTTGGCGCGAATCTCCGCGTCGAGACGCTGCTTGACGACCATGACTTCCTTCTGCTTCAGTTCCGCTTCGCGGTCTGCGCGGGCGATCTGCGCGTTCACGGTCGCCGTTCCGATGCTGCGTTCCTGCTCCTGCCGCTGGATTTCATACGCGGCGTCGGCAGTCGCCTGTTTTGTATCGGCAGCAACCTTGAGTTCCGCCTGCTTAATCGCAAGTTCGTTGCGGCGCTGCGCGATCTCCGTGTCGGCTGTAACGCGAGCTTCGTTCGCTTCCTGATCGGCTTTCGCCTGTTCGATTGCAACGTCGCGGTCGGCCTGCGCCTTCGCAATGGCCGCGTCCTTCTTGATGCGCGCAGTGTTGTCAGCGCCGAGGTCGCGAATCAATCCGTTTTCATCGGTGACATTCTGGATGTTGCAGGAAAGAATCTCGATACCGAGCTTTTCCATGTCCTTCGACGCTTTCATCATCACCTGATCCGAGAAGCTGTCACGGTCGGTGTTGATGGATTTGAGCGACAGCGTACCGATGATCTCACGCATATTGCCTTGCAGCGAATCCTGCAGGTCCACAGTAATCTCGTCGGGCTTCTTGTTCAGGAAGTTCTTGGCGGCAAGCCGAATCCCTTCCTCCGTCGGCATGATGCGAACCTTTGCAACCGCGTCGACGTTCACGTTGATAAAATCGTTCGTCGGTACGCTTTGCTCCGTCTTGATATCGACCGTCATCTGACCGAGGTACAGTTTATCGATTCTCTCAAAGAACGGAACGCGGATACCGGCTCGTCCGATCAGCACCCGGCTCTTCTTGCGAAGGCCCGAGATGATGTACGCCTTGTCCGGGGGCGATTTCACGTACCCAAGTACGATGATCAGGACGGCAACTGCTGCGATAATAATCGCGGGGACAAACATTCTTGTGATGAATTCCGGCATGTTGTTTTCCTCCCTTCGTCCGGTTGACGGCAAGAAAATACCATGCCCCAAATTCCATGTCAATCCCCCTGAACACCCTCCAAAAGCGATACTCCCCCTTTAGGGGGGAGTAACTTTTTATGTAATATTTATGTAAATCACTTTGCGCGGTTCCGAAAGCATTTTTGTGCACGCGAACTATATGCGCGTTCCTGAACGTTCCGTGAGCCGCTTTGGCGAGCCAGAAGGCCGTTAAAACCGTTTTTACGAGCATTTTGGAGGGGTTTGATCCTTCGTGTCGTAAAACAAGCCGATTTGAGCCTCTGGACGCGTCCCGGGCATTACAGTCCCAGCCCGTTTTTCACGGTTACGATAAAGTCCTGCGCGTTCGTGATGATCGATCGCGCGGAGAGGCTGCCGCGGTCTGCGAGCTTGTTTGCCGTGAACTCGGATACATCGACGCAGTAGAAGTACACCTGTCGAACCGTCCCGTCCGATGTGACGCGGAACGACGGCGTCATGTTGCCGACGGCAATCGAATGCAGCATCGTTGCAATGCAGATGACGGTGGTTGCCGTGCGCACTTCGCTGCGCATAGCGTCCTGCGCCTCATACACGTTTCCGTAGACCGGCGGGAGCGGCCCGTCATCGCGGATGGATCCGCCGAGAACGTACGGAACGCGATTGCGCTCACAGGCGGCAATGATACCGTCCTGAATACCTTCCCCGGCAAGGAAGCTTGTGATACTTCCGTAACTGCGTACCCGGTTGATCGTATCGAGATGGTTGTAGTGACCGTTCGGCTGCCCCTGCTGCGTGTAAATATCGACGCCGAGCGCAGTTTTCAGATATCCGCCCTCAAGGTCATGGGTTGCAAGCGCATTGCCGGCGAGCAGCGCGTGCACGTATCCGGCGTCGATCAGCTTGGCAAACGCCGCGCGCGAATCGAAATCGAACGCGACCGCCGGGCCGAGAACCCAAAGAATCTTTCCGTGCTCCCGATCATGCCGAAGCACGTCATAGAGATCGTCATAATCCTTCGAAAACGCCGTTTCTCGCGTTCGGTTTTGCCGGAACGCAAAAACGTCCCGTTCTGACTTGCTCTCAAGAAAGCCATTTGCATGCACATAGATTCCTTCCGAGGCATCCTCCGTGCGTCCGCAGATCACAAGATCACCGCGTTTCAGATGCCGGAACTCCACGACTTCCACCTTCCCATCCTTCCAGACCGGAACGCAATCCATACGGCTCTCGGCGGCAAGCACCCATTTGCCGTTGATCTTAAAATACTCGGGAAAGATGCTCATGGCGTGATAGCCTTCGGGCGCGGCAAAGTCCTTCGGTGCCGGAACGATCCGCGCATCGGGCGCCAAAACAAAGCGAGGTTCGGAAAAATCCGGCGGGCAATAGGTTCGAAGCTGCAGCGACATACGAAATCTCCTTTCGTTCGTTCGCATCGATTATACCGCATCGAATCGGAATCCGTCAAGATACGCAAGCCTTCGTTCCGTATAATTCGGCACCCTGCGACATATGCTACAAAAAAAGCATTGGAGGTGCTTATGCAGAAAACCAACTGGAAGCCGTATGCGTTCTGGATCCTGATCACCGAAGCGGTTGGCGGGATCGCGGCGCTGCTGATCCGGAACGACACAGAACTGTATCGGACCATCGTTCAAAAGCCGCCTCTTTCCCCACCTGCCATCGTATTCCCGATCGTCTGGACGATCCTGTATGCCCTGATGGGGATCAGCATGGCGCGAATCGTTATCGCCACAGATCCTGCGGAGCGAAAAACCTGTACGGGAATCTATATTGCACAGCTTGCGTTTAACTTCTTTTGGAGCATTCTGTTCTTTAAGCTGCGCGTCTTCGGTGCATCATTCTTCTGGCTTTTGGCGCTATGGGGATTGATTCTATGGATGATCGTACGCTTTTCTAAGGTCGAAAAGGCAGCAGGACTTTTGCAGATCCCGTATCTTGTCTGGGTCACGTTTGCCGGATATCTGAATCTCGGCGTGTGGATTCTGAATCGATAAGAAAACAGTCCGTCGCTCGGTACGGACTGTTATTTATAATAAATAAGAAGTATTACGGGGTTTGACCGTCGGCAAGCATCGTGCGGAAGCGCGTATACTTGCCTTCGAAGTACAGGGAAATCGTCTCGATCGGTCCGTGACGGTTCTTTGCCACGATCGCTTCGGCCTCGTTGCCCGCACTCGGATCGTAAACGACCGGGCGGTACAGCAGAATGACCATATCGGCGTCCTGCTCGATCGAACCGGATTCACGCAGGTCGGAAATCATCGGGCGGTGATCCTGGCGCTGTTCGGGACCGCGGTTCAGCTGTGCAAGCAGAACGATCGGAACCTGCAGTTCGCGGGAAAGCAGCTTCAGCGCGCGCGTCATATCGGAAACTTCCTGAACACGGTTATCCGAACGGCGCTGCCCCATTCCCGTACCTTGAATCAGCTGCATATAGTCGATAATCACAAGATCGAGACCCTGCTGCGCTTTCAATCTGCGGCATTTGGAGCGGATTCCCGCAACGGTCGCTCCGGGCGTATCGTCAATAAAAAACTTGGTATTCTGGATCTTTGCAGCCGCTTCCACAAGCCGCTGCGTCTCGGCCTCATCGAGCGTTCCGTCCTTGATCTTCTGCGAATCGACGTCGCCCTCCGTGCAAAGAATACGCATCATCAGCTGTTCCTTGCTCATTTCAAGGCTGAATACGGCGACCGATTTGCTGTCGTAAATCGCGGCATACTGGCCGATGTTCATCGCAAAAGCAGATTTGCCCATGGCCGGGCGAGCGGCTAAGATAATGAGATCGCTCTTTTGAAGACCGTTCGTCAAGCGATCGAGCTCTTTGAATCCGGTTGCAATGCCGGTCAGCTTGCCTTTGCGGGAAATCAACTCTCCGATCTGATTCATCGTCTCCGGAACGATCTCCTTGGCAGAAGCAAGCGAATCCTCGGATTTGCGCATCGAAATATCATAGATGCGGCGTTCGGCTTCGTTCAGCGATTCATCGACCGGCTTCTGATCGTTCATGCCGTCCCGAATCATATCGTTGCCGACGCGAATCAACGAACGCTGCATTGCGTGTTCTTCAACAATCGAGGCGTAATAAGATACGTTTGCGGCTGTCGGAACGAAATTCATCAATTCGGTCAGGTAAACGATCCCGCCCGCGGCTTCCAGTTTGCCGCTGCGCTCAAGCGCATTGTTGAGCGTAACAAGGTCGACCGCATCGCCGTTCAACCGCGTGTCGCGCATCGCGGAAAAGATCGCATTGTGCGCAGCCAAATAGAAGTCCTCGGGACGCAATTGTTCGATCATTGCATCGAGCGCTTCTTTATCGAGCAGCATGGCGCCGAGAACGGATCGTTCCGCTTCCAGGCTGTTGGGCAAGGCCCGTTCGATTGTTTGCTGTGGCTGCTGTTCCATTATTCCGTTACGACGACAGTAAAGGTGGTGGACACGTTCTCAAACAGACTGGCCTTTGCAAGATACTCGCCGGTCGTCTTGATCGGATCGACGGAGATCTTTTTCCGATCGAGGTCAATCCCCTGCTGCTCCTTCAACGCTGCGGAGATCTCCTTTGCGGTGATCGCGCCGAACAGCTTGCCGTTCTCACCGACGCGTGCATGCAGCGTGATCCGTTTTCCTTCCAGTGCAGCGGCGTTCTCACGCGCTTTGACACCGGCCGTGAATTTCCGATGCTGCGCCGCGCTCTTCTGAATATTTGCCGCGTTGACTGCGGAAGCATCTGCGGGCGTCGCCATCTTGCGCGGAAGCAGGAAATTGCGTGCGTACCCGTCGGATACATCGATAATTTCGCCCTTTTTTCCGGTACCCTTCACATCCTGATTCAATAAAACCTTCATGACCTTCTCCGTCCTTTCTCACAAATTCTGATTTTCTCTCTCATATTCCTCAATCAGCGGAAGCAGCATATCCTTTGCTTGCTGCCATGTCACATTCCGGATCTGCGCCCCGGCCATCGTAAGATGCCCGCCGCCGCCGAGCTTTTCAAGGATCATCTGCACATTGACTTCGCCGACGCTTCTGCCCGAGATCGCAACAAGATCCGGGGTTTCGGCGAGAACGAATGCTGCCTTGATTCCGCGAATACCAAGCAGTTCGTCGGCCGCCTGCGAGGAAATCATCCGATTGTTGGCGACATCCTTTTCACAGTACGAAACAGCGATTCCGCTTCTGCGGATCTCAGCGCGGGCGACAACCTTTGCGCATTGCACGTAGCTCTCATAGTCGTTCTGATACATCGACTTGACCGATCCGAGGTCGGCGCCGTTCCGTCTGAGATATCCTGCCGCTTCAAAGGTGCGCGAACCGACGTTGAAAGCAAACTGCTTCGTATCGCTCGTGATACCGGCCAGCAGCGCGCTGCAGGTGAACGAGGACGGCTTCACGTTATCGGCAAAATACTGAATGACCTCGGTCACCATTTCGCTTGCAGAAGACGAACGCGATTCCAGATAATGCAGCGTCGGGTTCTCGATATAATCCGCGCTGCGGCGGTGATGATCGATTACAACGATGCGTTCGCCCTTTTCCAGCAGCTGCGGCGCTACGGTATTCGATCCGCGCTGCGTATCGACCACGACAAGAACCGAGTTTTGCTGCATCATATGTGCCGCTTCCTCGGGCGTAATGATAAGCCCCGCCGCAGAGCCTTCCTGCTCCATGCGGTGCAATGCGTCCTCGATCATGGAGTTCGCTCCGTCAAGCACGATATACGCATGCCGGCCGATATGGTTGGCGCAGGTCATAATGCCGAGTGCGGAACCGAAACAGTCCATATCGGAATTCTTGTGTCCCATGATGAACACTTCACCGCTGTTTTCAAACAACTGTGCAAGCGCTTTTGAGAACAGTCGGGCCTTCACGCGCGATTGCCGTGCGTCCTGCTGCCGCCTGCCTCCGTAGAACCGATATTCCGCTCCGTCCTTTACGACGGCCTGATCGCCGCCGCGTCCGAGCGCAAGCTCCATGGCCTGACGCGCGTCGTTCTCCGACTGCGCGATTCGCGGCGCTACGCCGAGCGCCATCGAGAGCGAAACCATCGTACCGGTTCCGGTGTTGATCCTGTGCGCCTGCTCGATGAGCGGGAACTTCTCCTGCTCGAGCTGCACGGCCTGCTTTGCTTCGAGAATCAACAGGAATCTGCCGTTCTCATACCGCCGATAGACGCCGCCGACCCGTCGGCACAGCTCGGAAACAAGCCGTTCCACGTCGGCCAGAACGGCCGTGCTGCGAATCTGGGAATCGCGCGTCAGCTCCTCGTAGTTGTCCACATAAATCAGCGCCGTACAGGGATGCTGCTCGTCATACAAGCGCTGATAATGCGCCGCCTCGGTTCGATCGAGCCAATACTGCAAGATCAACTGCTTGGCATGCTTACGCGGAACAACGATGTTCATCACCTGGTAGGTGTTGATGCCGACGACCTGCTGCAGCGAGTTCGCCGGTCGCGCGGGGTTGTACGATTCCAAAAGATCGGTAATGAATTTCCCGTCGTAAATCTCACGGAACGCAGGATTACGCCAGGCGATCCGCCCGGTATCGGGATCGAACAGCAGCGCGGGAACGGTTACTTCATTCATGAGCAGAGCAACCGCGGAATCATTCTCCCGAAACACGCGATCCATACGCTTTTGCTGCCGGTCCGAAATCACGCGAAGCCAGATAAAGATACTCGCAAACAGCAAAATGCCGGCAAGCAGCGCAGACAGCGCGAACCAATACATCCCGAACGGGATAAAGGCGGCTGCGACGACCGTCATAAAAACGCCGACGAAAATCAGCAAGCCCTGATACTCTTTCATACGTTCCCTCCCTGCGAGCGACGTCGCATCCGATCCCAAAAGTACCCGAACATTCCGACGATCGGCAGAAATTGCATCGCTGTTTGAAACAGCAATCCGCACACGACGCAAACAAGGATAAAGATCCAAGGCTTCGATGCGGTCCATTTTTTCACGGTACAAAGCCCAAGCAGTCCCATCGGCAGCATCCAGAGCACATACGCGATCCGAACAAGCCCGGATCCGAACGAGACGCCCGAAAAGACCAGAATGTACGACAGGATCGAAAGCAGAACCACGCCGATCACGTACTGGGACTCCACCATCCAATCGGAGAAAGGCCGGAGCGGAATCAGCTGCGCGCCGCCTTTGCGATTCCATAGATAGGAAAGCAACGCGTTAGAAAGCGTGGCGATCGCCGCCGGATAGTACAGATACGCAACAAGGTATTGATCGGCGTCGAGCTTCATCGCAAGCGTCGCTTCGGAAATGGATTCGATCATCGGCCGCAAAAGCCCGTTGACATCGATCGCCGAAAGCTCGGCTGCCGTCTGCTCAAAGACGATGCGGTAATCTGTGATCGCGTTGCGCAGCGGCAAGAATGCGTCGCCATAGGCAAAATAGGACGGCAGGCAGACGTAGATGAAAAGACCGAACAGAAGCAGGATCGATCCGTAAAAAACGACCTTGAAGTTCGAAAGCTTCCATCGCTGCATCCCATACAGCAGAATTCCTGAAGGCGCAAGCAGCCCGACAAGGTACAGCCCCTGCAGCGCATCATGCGTCAAAAGCGCGTCGAACGCAAATACAAACAACGTAAGACCTGCAAGCGCCATCGGATGCAGTCTCCATGCGCTGCGCGCCCAGAGCGCAGGCGTAACGCAAAGCAGCGGAATCAGAAGAACGATCTTCAGTACGAGCGTATCAAACCGCGCCATCGCGGCGTACAATTCGAAAAGCTCCGGTTCGACATCGGGAACGGGCAGCGAAAGCACAGACACCAAACACACCGCCGCCGTTGCGACCGCCGCAAGCATCACCCAAAAGAGCCCATTGATTCGATTCGATTGCAGATTCTGATCCATCCTATTTATTTTACGACAAAGTTACGGCATCGTCAAGAATTATTCTGCCGGAGCGCCTGCAGGCGCATCCGTTCGCTTGCCAAAAAGAACGTATTCGCGATCGCGTCGCGCCGGGCGTCCTCTTGTTCGGATCGAGCAGTCGGTTCCGTAGGCGGATCCGAAGCGGCCTTTTCCGGCTCCGGCTTTGCCTTGCGTTTTGGCGCGTTGTGTTTTCGCGCATGATCCAGGCTTGCGACCTTGCGGTCATAGCAGTCCCGCTCACGATCGATCTGCAGCTTGGCGATGCCCCAAACGAACCGCTCGTTTCCGAGAAGAACCGGTTCCTTTCCGCATTCGGCATACGAGAGCATGGCCCCAAAGAGCCTTCCCCGTTCGGCATCGTCGAGAGCGGCGATCGAGATGGCAAAGTCGGTAAACACTTTCAGATACTTCATGTTGGTACTCCTTCCGGTTGATACGGAAAGTGTACCATGAAAGCATGTGTCCTTTCTCCCGACCTTTGTTCACAATTGAAAACCGACCGCAGGAGGTCCCTGCGGCCGGAAGGATGAACGGTTATCGAGATTTTTTCGCAATCTCTTCCAGGAGTTTCTGTAAGAATGCATCGAAGCTCTGCGTTCCGAGATCGCCTTCCTTTCGCGAACGAACCGCAACGGTCTGCTCCTCCGCCTCCTTATCGCCGATTACGAGCATGTACGGAACCTTTTGCATCTGCGCTTCCCGAATCTTGAATCCGATCTTCTCGTTGCGCGCATCGACTTCCACGCGTACACCGAAAGACTCGAGCTTTTCGGCAAGCGCTTCGGAGTATTCCACCGTGCGATCGGTGATCGGTAGAATCTTCACCTGTACCGGAGCGATCCAGGTCGGGAACGCGCCCATCGTCTCCTCAATCAGATACGCCATAAAGCGATCGAGCGAACCGAGGATGGCACGGTGCAGTACGACCGGCGTCTTCTCCGAACCGTCCTTATCGATGTAGGTCAGGTTGAACTTTGCCGGCAGGCAGAAGTCGAGCTGGCAGGTCGAGAGCGTATATTCCGCGCCGACGGCCGGCATCACGTTGACATCGAGCTTCGGGCCGTAGAACGCCGCTTCGCCGATCTCCTCGGTGTAGTTGAGGCCAAGCTCGTTCAGCACTTGGCGCAGCGCGTTCTCGGCGGTATTCCACATCTGATCGTCGTCGTGATATTTCACCTTATCGTTCGGGTCGCGCAAGGATAACACAAGACGGTAATCGGTGATTCCGAAATCCTTATAAGTATCGAAAATCATCTGTACGACGTTCGCAAACTCGTCCTTGATCTGCTCGGGGGTCACGAACAGGTGCGCGTCGTTCTGGCAGAAATGCCGTCCGCGCTCAATGCCTTTGAGCGTGCCGGACGCCTCATACCGAAAATCGTGCGCGATCTCACCGATTCTCAGCGGCAGGTTGCGATACGAATGCGGCTGGTTCGCATAGATGCGCATATGATGCGGGCAGTTCATCGGCCGCAGCACATAGGTTTCGTCCTCCACGTTCATGGCAGGGAACATATTCTGCTGATAGTGATCCCAATGACCGGAGATCTTATACAGATCTACAGTCGCGATGCACGGCGTCAGAACGTGCTGATACCCCGCTTTCAGCTCCTTATCACGGATGTAGTTTTCGAGAATCCGCCAGATCGTGTAGCCCTTCGGCAGGAACATCGGCATACCCTTCCCGACGAGTTCATCGGTCATAAACAAATTCATCTCGCGGCCGATCTTGCGATGATCGCGCTTCTTCGCCTCTTCAAGCCGGGTCAGATACGCCGTCAGATCGTCCTTCTTTTCAAACGCCGTTCCGTAGAGACGCTGCAGCATTTTGTTCTTCTCACTGCCGCGCCAGTATGCGCCTGCAACGCTGATCAGCTTGATATTCTTCACCCGCGCGGTCGAAGCGACATGCGTTCCGGCGCACAGATCAACAAATTCGCCCTGCCGATAAAAGCTGATGACCGCATCCTCCGGAAGATCGTTAATCAGCTCAACCTTGTACGGCTCGCCCTTCTCTTCCATGAACCGGATCGCTTCTTCGCGCGGCAGTTCAAAGCGCTCAAGGCGCAGGTTCTCACGCTGAATCTGTTCCATCGTCTTCTCGATCTTCTTGAAATCGTCGGTCGAGAACGTGAACGGCGCGTCGAAATCGTAATAGAACCCGTCTTTGGTGGCGGGACCGATCGCAAGCTGCACCTCGGGCCAGAGCCGTTTGACCGCCTGCGCAAGGATGTGCGACGCAGTGTGACGATACGTCCAGCGACCGCCCTCGTCCTCAAAAGTCAAAAATTTCAACGAGCAGTCCCGATCGATCGGCAAAAAAGCGTCGGTACGCACGCCGTCAATCTCGCAGCAGATGACCGCTTTTCGAAGGCCCTGGCTCAACGAAGCCGCAATGTCAAGACCGTTTGTTCCGTTCTCATATTCGCGAACGGATCCGTCGGGAAATGTAATCCGCATAGTGTCTGTTCCTCCAAATGAATTTCATCAAAAATGCGTCCCTGTGCAAAAAAACACAAGGACGCTGCAAAACGTGGTTCCACCCTGTTTGGGACTCTTTGCGCTGTATCGGGCGCGCCCGCTTCAATCCTCCGGCGGTCTTCCCGCTGTACACGGCGCGATCCTTTCCACCAACCGATCGCTCGCTTTGCCGTGCCGATCAACGGTACTGCTTCCGAAATCCTCTCAAAGTTACCCGTATTATATCATATTCGCCCGGTTTGTCAACACAGCGAACCGGTAAAATCTGCCCGTTTTTCGACGGAGAGCGAAACTTCGGTTCCGTTGATGCTCCAGGCTTTCGTATATCCGCTAAGCTCCGGTTCCAGCGCGTCCGCAAGCGTATCCGCCATGATCTGCGCTTTGTTCGCTTCGATCAAAGCGGCGAGCGAAGTGCTCGGATCGTACCCGATGCGGATGTGATCCGCAACCTCAAACCCGGCTTCCTTACGCATCGTCTGCAGCTTCGAGGTGATTTCACGCACATTGCCTTCTTCGATCAGCTCCGGGGTCAGGTTCGTGTTCAGCACGACGGTCAGCCCGTGATCGGTTTCGGAAACGAATCCGGCTTTCTGCTGCGCAGAGACGAGCACATCGTCCGGTCCGAGCGTCACAACAGTGCCGTCGAGTTCAAACGTATACGCCTCGCCCTTTGCGTGCGCGGCAACGATCGCGTCGCCGACGCCGTCGCCGGCAAGATACGCGGAGATTTTGCCGAGCAGCTTCCCGTAGCGCGGGCCGAGGGTCCGAAGCTGCGGCTTGGTGCGATAGGAGATGAATCCCGACGCGTCCTGCACGAACGAAACCTGCTTAAGGTTCAGCTCCTCACGGATGATCGCAGTCTCCTCTTCCTTCAGCGCATCCCCCTGCACGAACATCTCCGAAAGCGGCTGACGGATCTTGCACGACGCGTTGTTGCGCGCAGCACGCCCGAGTGTAACGATCTCGAGCACGCGATCCATTCCCGCTTCGAGTTCCTTATCGATAAAGCTCTCGTCGGCCACGGGGAAATCGCAAAGATGCACCGATTCGGGCGCGTTCGCGTCGACAGAGCGTACCATATTCTGATACATCGCTTCGCTCATGAACGGAACAAACGGCGCGCAAAGCTGTGAAAGCGTCTTCAACACGGTGTACAGCGTCATGTACGCGGCTTCCTTATCGGGCGTCATCTCGCTGCCCCAATAGCGCTCGCGGCAGCGGCGGACGTACCAGTTCGAAAGATCGTCCACAAACGTCATCAGATCGCGGCCCGCTTCGGTGATGCGGATATGATCGAGGTTATCGTCCACGCTGAGAATCAGCGACTGCAGGCGCGACAGGATCCACCGATCCATCACAGAAAGGTTTTCGCGCTTGAGGCTGTGCTTGGTCGGGTCGAATTCGTCGATATCGGCATAGAGAATGTAGAACGCATACGTGTTCCAAAGCGTCGACAGGAACTTCCTCTGATATTCGGAAACGTTCTCGCCCGAGAAGCGCGACGGGAGCCACGGCGCGGAAGCTGTATAGAAGTACCACCGGACCGCATCGGCGCCCTGCTTATCGAGCACGTCTTTCGGGGCAACGACATTGCCGATGTGCTTCGACATCTTTTTGCCGTCCTTATCGCAGACGAGTCCGAGCACAAGGCAGTTCTCAAACGGCGCCTTGTCAAACAAGCACGTTGCAATCGCAAGCAGCGTATAGAACCAGCCGCGCGTCTGATCGACGGCTTCGGAAATGAACGCAGCGGGATAGCGGCGCTCAAAGATTTCCTTGTTCTCAAACGGATAGTGCCACTGCGCGAACGGCATCGAACCGCTGTCGAACCAGCAGTCGATCACGACGGGTTCGCGCTTCATAATCTTTCCGCACTTTGGGCAGCGCACGTCCACGCGGTCGATATACGGCTTATGCAGCTCAATCTCATCGGGGCAATTGTCCGACATGGCGCGAAGCTCGGCTTTGCTGCCGATCACGTGCACGTTCCCGCATTCGCAGGTCCATACGGGCAGCGGCGTTCCCCAGTACCGTTCGCGCGAAACGCCCCAGTCGATCACGTTTTCGAGGAAGTTGCCCATGCGGCCTTCCTTGATCGTATCCGGAATCCAGTTGACCGAGCGATTGAACGCGATCAGCTTGTCCTTGACCGCGGTCATCTTGATGAACCAGCTCTCACGGGCATAGTAAATGAGCGGCGTATCGCAGCGCCAGCAGTACGGATAGCTGTGCTCAAACGGCAGCGCGGCATACAGCTTGTTGGAAGCTTTCAGCGCATCCAGAATCGGCCGATCCGCTTCTTTGACAAAGAGACCGTCCCACGGCGTTCCGCCGCACATATGCCCGCTCGTATTGACGAGCTGAACAAACGGCAGGTCCCATTCTTTTCCGACGCGATTGTCGTCCTCACCGAACGCCGGCGCGGTGTGTACGATGCCGGTACCGTCGGTAAGCGTTACGTAATCGTCCGCAACGACACGATATCCTTTTTTGCCCTTGAAGTTTACGGGCAGATCAAACAGCGGCTCATACTCCGTTCCGACGAGCGCTTCGCCCTTGCACCGCGAAACAATCTCGGCATTCTCGCCGATCACACTTGCAACGAGCGCTTCGGCAAGGATCAGGTTCTCGCCGTCCTTTTGTACGGTCACATAGTCCTCATGCGCGTTGACCACGAGCGCCACGTTGGAAGGCAGCGTCCACGGCGTAGTCGTCCATGCGAGGAACGCCGTTTTCGGATCGCCCTTCACATAGAATTTGGCGATGGCGGAAAGCTCCTTCACGTCATGATAGCCCTGTGCGACCTCGTGGCTCGAAAGCGCAGTGCCGCAGCGTGGGCAGTACGGAACGATCTTATGCCCCTTATAGAGCAATCCTTTTTCATGAATCGTCTTGAGCGCCCACCATTCGGACTCGATGTAGTTGTCATGATAGGTCACATACGGATCCTTCATGTCGCACCAGAACCCGACCCGATCGCTCATCTCTTCCCATTGGCTCTCATATTTCCAGACGGATTCCTTGCACGCCTTGATAAACGGTTCGACGCCGTATGCTTCGATCTGTTCCTTGCCGTCCAGGCCGAGCTGCTTTTCGACTTCGAGCTCCACGGGCAGACCGTGCGTGTCCCAACCGGCTTTGCGCAGCACGTCGTATCCCTTCATCGTCTTATAACGCGGGATCAGGTCCTTGATGCTGCGGGTCAGAACATGTCCGATATGCGGCTTGCCGTTGGCCGTCGGCGGGCCGTCGAAGAACGTATAGGCGGGCGCGCCTTTGCGCAGCGCAACGCTCTTTTCAAAGATCTTGTGTTCCTTCCAAAACGCGAGCGTATCGAGCTCACGCGCGACGAAATTCATGTCGGTCGATACTTTTTGATACATTCTCTGCTCCAAATACTTCTTATTTTTTCGTCTTATTCGAGAAAGTCCTTGAGTTTCTTGCTGCGCGAGGGATGGCGAAGCTTCCGGAGCGCCTTCGCTTCAATCTGGCGGATGCGCTCACGCGTCACGTTAAATTCCCGTCCGACCTCTTCGAGCGTTCTGGCTTTGCCGTCCTCAAGGCCGTAGCGCAGCTTTAAAACCTTGGCTTCGCGCGGCGTCAGGGTCGAAAGCACTTCGGAAAGCTGCTCCTTCAAAAGCGAGCTTGCCACGGCGTCCGCAGGCGCGGGCGCATCGTCATCGGGAATGAAGTCGCCGAGGTGCGAATCATCCTCTTCGCCGATCGGCGTTTCGAGCGAGACCGGCTCCTGCGCAATCTTTAGAATTTCGCGCACCTTCTCCTCGGAGATGCCCATCTCCTTGGCGATCTCATCGGGGCGCGGATCCCGTCCGTATTCCTGAACGAGCTGCCGGTTGACGCGGATCAGCTTATTGATCGTCTCCACCATATGCACCGGAATGCGGATCGTTCTTGCCTGGTCCGCGATCGCGCGCGTGATCGCCTGGCGGATCCACCAGGTCGCATAGGTCGAGAACTTGTAACCCTTGCGATAATCGAACTTCTCGACCGCTTTGATCAGACCGAGGTTACCCTCCTGAATCAGATCCAGAAACAGCATGCCTCTCCCGACGTAACGCTTCGCGATCGAAACGACGAGTCTCAGGTTCGCTTCGGCAAGTTGATGTTTGGCATCGAGGTCGCCGGCCGCCATGCGCTGCGCGATCTCGATCTCCTCTTCCGCGGTCAGAAGCGGAACCTTGCCGATTTCCTTGAGGTACATGCGCACCGGGTCATCGATGTTGATGCCTTCGTTCGAGCCGAGTACGGTTTCGAGCTGCGCAATCTCCTCGTTGATGTCCTCGGGGACTTCGATCTCCTCGACGATATCGATATTCTGTTCTTCAAATTCGGCGTAGACCTTCTCAATCTGCTCCTGATCCAGTTCGAGCTCGCCGAGCGCTTCCATGACTTCGTTATAGGTCAGGATGCCTTTCTGCTTTCCGGCTTCGATCAGCTTTTGAATCTCTACGTTCGGATCCTTGGGTGTCGTCTGTTCCTTTGCCATTTCCCGTCTCCTTATTTTTTCGCCTTAATTTGCGTTTGAATCTTTTGTAACAGTTCCGCTTTTTCCGAAGCCGAAAGCCCCGGCTCGGCAAGTCTTTTTTGCAGCTCTTCCAAGGAAGCCTGTCCGTCCGCTTCCTGCAGCCGGCGGATGCAGTCCTTGGCAGTGCGAATCGCATTTTTCATCACGCCCTCCTCTTTTAAAAGGGAGGAAATCGCTTCCGCGTCCTCACTTGGGATCGCCGAAACGTATTGCGGAATCGAAAGCTTCGGATCTTGAATCAGCGCTTCGAAAAACGTTCGGAACGCTTCGGTCAAAAACAGCGTGCCGGCGCCCGCATCGATCGCGACCTTCAGCGCTTCGGAATCCGTGATGCAGGCGGCAAGCAGCGTCCGTTCCTGAATGAACCGCGGCTGCTCGGGAGAATCGTTCCTTCTGCGGAACCCGCCGCGCCGCAGCGAGACGGGCTGTTCCGAAAGCACCATGCCGCCGCTCCGCGCGCCCTGCGCTTCGAGCGCTTCCACCGCGTACCCGGTCAGCTCGGAAATCACCTTATAATAGCGCTCCTGTTCGATCGGCTGCAGCGTCGCGACGAACGCGCATGCGCGGACCGCGTACCGTTCCCGATCGTTCTCATCATTGAGCCGGAACCCGTTTGCGAGCGAGCGCACCTTGAATTCGTTTAGCGAGAGCGCGTTCTCCTTGAGTCGGTCGAACCCGGTCTTGCCGTAGATCTGCACGTACTCGTCCGGATCCAGATCGTCCGGAAACGAGATCACGCGAACCTGCAGCCCCTCGGCGCTTAAGATATCCAGCCCGCGCACCGTGGCGTTCTGACCGGCGGCGTCGCCGTCGTACGCGATGTAAACCGTATCCACATAGCGCTTCAAAAGGCGCGCCTGCTGCTGCGTGAGCGCGGTACCGAGCGAAGCGACCGCATTCGTAACCCCGGCTTTATAGAGCCCGATCACATCCATATATCCTTCGACCATAATGAGGTCGGACAGCTTTTCGTTCTTATGCAGGTACAGCCCATAGAGGTTGTTCCGCTTGTTGTAGATCGGCGTATCGCCGGTGTTGATGTACTTGGGCTTATCGTTGTTGAGCACGCGCGCGCCGAACCCGAGCACTTGCCCGTTCACGCCGATGATCGGATAAATCATCCGCCCGCGGTACGCGTCATAAACCGAATTCTTCTGCTCGTTGTGGACCAAAAGCCCCGCGTCAAGAAGCTCTTTTTTGGTAAACCCATCCTTGGTGAGCCGATTGAAAAGCCCGTCCCAACTTTCGGGCGCATAGCCGAGGCCGAACCGTTTGACGATCTCGGGCGTCAGACCGCGCTTTTGCGCATACTCCCTTCCGGGCTTTCCCAGCTCGGGATCGGTGAAGCATTCGAAGTAATACCGTGCCGCCGCGCGCGTCGCCTCATAGAGGCGGTTCTTGTGCTGCCGCGCGAGCTTAAGCGCCTGATCGTTCACGTTTTCGGGCATCTCCATGCCGACGCGATCGGCAAGATAGCGAATCGCTTCCGGATACGTGAGCCGTTCCATGTCCATCACGAACTGGACGACCGTGCCCCCCGCATGACAGCCGAAGCAGTAAAACAGCTGCTTGTCCGGCGAAACGGAAAAGGAGGGCGTCTTCTCGCCGTGAAGCGGACAGCAGGCCCAAAGCTTTCTCCCCTTGGGCTTCAGATCCACATATGATGAGATCACCGAGACGATCTCGTTTTTGGCAAACAGCTCATCGAGCCATGCAGAAGGAAACGCCATACTTGCCTTTCAAAGATTCAGATGCCTTCCCAGCCGGAAGGAACAAAGATTCGCTCGTAATCGCGGATCGCATAGGTATCGGTCATGCCGGACAGAAAATCCGCAACGGCGCGACCCTTTCCGTCCTCCTCCAAAATGGTGCGGTAATCGGACGGCATCTGATCCGGATGATCGAAATAAAATTCATAGAGCCATTTGATCAAAGCCTTTGCCTTAACCTCCTCGCCTTTTGCGGCGGGGTTTAAGTACACATGCTCGAACATGAACGCGCGCAGTACATCAAACTCTTCGGCAAACTCGTCGGAAAAGCGAATGATCGGGCTTCCCATACTGTTTTCCACAAGATTCAGGATCAGGTTGTTGATCCGTTTGCCGTGCGTATCGCCGAACAGCCGTTTGCAGGAAGACGGAATCATCTCCTCCTTCAAAACCCCTGCGCGGATCGAATCATCGATGTCGTGATTCAGATAGGCGATCCGGTCGGCGTACGAAACGACCTTTCCCTCCACGGTCGACGGATGGCCGCTGCGCTTATGGTTCACGATCCCGTCGCGCACCTCCCATGTCAGGTTCAGACCCTGCCCGTCGTTTTCAAGCCGCTCCACGACGCGGAGCGACTGCACGTTGTGCTCAAAGCCGCCGGGAACAAGCGCGTTTAACACATCCTCTCCCGCGTGGCCGAACGGGGTATGCCCGAGATCATGCCCGAGCGCAATCGCTTCGGTCAGGTCCTCGTTGAGATTCAGCGCGCGGGAAATCGTCCGCGCGATCTGCGCCACCTCGAGCGTGTGCGTCAGCCGTGTGCGGTAATGATCGCCGGTCGGCGAAAGGAACACCTGCGTCTTATGCTTCATGCGGCGGAAGGATTTGCAATGCAGTATGCGGTCGCGGTCCCGGATGAAATCCGTGCGCACCGGGCAAGGCGGAATCGGCGTTTCACGCCCACGCGAATCGACAGCACACATCGCATACGGCGACAACGTTTGCTTTTCCCATTCCTCGCGCTGCCTGCGAAGCGAACCGTCCTGAATCATGCGCTCTACCCCCTTGGCAAAAACCCGAATGACCGTAGTTTTATCTTCACCGTTTCTTCCGAAAATCCTTTTTTCCGCCGAAAAAACTGCGGTTCGAAAAAAGGACGCAGATCCGTTCGAATCCGCGTCCCAGAGCCGTTCCCATTCGTTATTTTTTCAGCACCCGCATCGCGTTCAGCACCGCAAGCAGCATCACGCCGACATCGCCGATCACCGCGATCCACATGCCCGCAATCCCGAGCACGCCGAGCACCATGAACAGCACCTTCACCAAAAGGGCAAATACGATGTTCTGGATCACGATCGAACGCGTCGCTTTCGCAAGATCGAGCGCTTCGATGATCTTCTTCGGCTCATCGGTCATCAGAACGACGTCCGCCGCCTCGATTGCGGCGTCCGACCCGAGCGCGCCCATCGCAACTCCGATATCCGCCCGCGCAAGCACCGGCGCGTCGTTGATTCCGTCGCCGACGAAAACGACCGTTCCGTTCGCGCCGGCAAGCACGCTTTCGATCTTCTCCACCTTATCGGCCGGCAGCAGATCGGCATGGTATTCATCGAGCGCAAGCGCGTCGGCAATCGGTTTTGTGCCGTGCTCGCCGTCCCCGGTCAGCAGAACGGTCCGGATGCCGCGGGATTTGAGCGCAGCAATTGTTTTTGCGCTGTCCTGCTTCAAGGCGTCCGCAATCAGGATGCAGCCGAGGTAGTCCCGATCGCGATAGACGTACACCTTCGTACCCTCCTCGTCGACCGGTACAAAGATCGCTTCATAGACGCGGAGCAGCTTTTCGTTCCCGACCAGAACCGTTTCCCCGCCGATCTCGGCGCGAATGCCGTGACCGGAAATCTCCTCGTAATGATCGCATTCGGGAAGCGTCAAATCCCCGGTCTTCGCCAGAATCGACTTTGCGATCGGATGGTTCGAATACCGTTCGGCGGCCGCCGCAATGCGCAAAACTTCGGATGCTTCGATGCCGTCTGCAGGGATGACCTTCTGAACGGAGAATTCCCCGTGCGTGAGCGTGCCGGTCTTATCGAAGACAACCGCCGAAACCTTCGTCAGCGCTTCGAGATAGTTGCTGCCCTTGATCAGGATACCGTGCTTGGAAGCCGCGCCGAGCCCGCCGAAGAACGTCAGCGGAATCGAAATAACCAGCGCGCACGGGCACGAGACGACCAGGAAGACGAAGCTCCTGCGGATCCATTCGACCCAGTTCCCCGTGATCAGCGACGGAACAACAGCCACGAGTACCGCAAGTCCGACGACGATCGGTGTATAGACCTTCGCAAACCGCGAGATGAACCGCTCGGACTGCGCTTTGCGCCCCTGCGCGTTCTCGACAAGCTCGAGGATCTTCGAAGCGGTTGATTCGTCGAAATCCTTGGTCGTTTGAATCGTCAGAACGCCGGAAACGTTGATGCAGCCGGAAAGCACCGTATCGCCCGGGTGCGCGGCGCGCGGCACGGATTCCCCGGTCAGCGCCGAAGTATCGAGCGCGGAATCTCCTTCGAGCACAACGCCGTCCAGCGGGATGCGTTCGCCCGGCTTCACCAGAATTCTGGATCCGACCGGAACGTGCTCGGGATGTTCAACGACCCATGCGCCGTCGCGTTCGACGGTCGCGCTGTCGGGCCGGATATCCATGAGGTCCTCAATCGAATCGCGCGAGCGATCCACCGCATAGTCTTCCAAGAGTTCGCCGAGCTGATACAGCAGCATAACCGCGACGGCCTCCGGGAATTCTCCGATGCAAAACGCGCCGATGCTCGAAAGCGACATCAAAAACGATTCGCCGAAAATGTGCCCGCGAAACAGCCCCTTGACTGCGCCGAATACAACGTCGTATCCGATGACAAGGTAGCCCGCCAAAAAGACCGGAAGCTGAATGTACCACGCAACGTGAAACACAAGCCGCAGCACGAGCCCGATCACAAACAGCCCCGCCGCGATCGCGAGCCGCAGGATCATCCGTTTGCGTTCGCCTTCCTCGCTGCCGCCATGATCATGCCCGCAGCCGCATTCGTCGTGATCGTGATGATCGTGCCCGCAGCCGCATGCGTCATGGTCGTGATGCTCGTGATGATGCGCATGTTCCTCATGCTGCGAGCAGCCGCAAGCGCATCCTTCCTGTTCGTGCTGATGTTCGTGTTCGTGTTCATGATCGTGATGACTCATAAAACCCTCCTTGCTCCACTCATTCATGCAGGTGCTCAAGCCCGATATCGATGATCGAGCGAACATGCGCGTCCGCAAGCGAATAGAATATGTTCTGCCCCTCCCTGCGGAACTTGACAAGATTCGAAATCCTCAGACCTTTGAGCTGATGCGAAACGGCGGACTTTGTCAGGTTCAACAGCGCCGCAAGATCGCAGACGCAAAGCTCCTTCTGCTCGAGCGCGTAAAGAATCTCAAGCCGCGTCGGATCCCCGAACAGCTTAAACAGATCGGCAAGATCCAATACCTCGCCTTCCTCGAGCATCCGCTCACGAACCTCGGCCACCGCAGAGTCGTTGACCCGCTCGTTCTCCCCCATCGGCAATCGATCCATCGATGTTCTCCCTGCATTTGAATTGTTGAGCATTTGTTCAACTATTTAAATATTACCACAGTCCATTTGATCTGTCAAGCAAAAGTTCATACTTATTCCGCATTTCGAACGCGTTTTGTTCATACTTCTGTGACGTTTCGATTACAACGGCGTGATATGCTTTTTTACAGCAAGAAATTGCAAGACAGGAAGGAGTACAGAAGATGAAAAAAGGAATTGCATGGCTGTTGATCGGCGCGTTGCTGCTGATGGCTGCGTGTCAGCCGACGCCGAATCAGGATTTTGTTGTCAATCAGGCGGAGGGCGGTATGGAAGCGAAGCTGAACGGCCCTGCCGTTACGGGACCGCAGGTTATGCCTACCCGATGGGACGCAGAAAAGACGGAGCTCAACGATTGGCTGTCGATCACGTTTGACGCCGATCTTTTGCAAAAGGCCGATGGGCTCTATCCGGTTTACCGCACGAAGCGGCATATCCTAAGCCCGCAGGAGGTGACAAACTGGCTGAATCTGCTCGCGCCGGACCCTGTGGAAACCTATCGCTATGTTGAGACGAAGGCGGATGTACAGCGCGAGTTTCAAAACTATCTCGACATGCTCGCCGAGCAGGACGCTTGGGTTGCGGCAGGCAAGCCCGATTGGGGCGACCGGGACGAATACGTTCCCTCGCAGGAGGAGCGCGACGAAATGAACAGCCAGTATCAGCGGCGCATCGACGAAGCCCCGGAAACGATCGAAACAACGCCGGTTACCGGCTACAACAACCTCCGGCTCCCGCTGATCAATCAGGTTTATACGTTAAAAGACGGTTCCTGCGTGAACGTGCTCTCCTATGGAGACGAGCGCACCGATTACTTTCTCCTGTATCGGAACGTGAAAAACCACGGGTATCTGTACTATGACTATTATTTGGCGGAGGATAAAGACGATCCCACCATGAAGACGCCCGCCGCATGGAAGCCCGTTACGATGGAAAAAAGCGAAGCCGAAGCGCTTTTACAGAAGGAGCTCCAAAAACTCGGCTTTGAGGACTTTTCCGTCATGCGCGCCGTGCAGGCAAACCTGTACGATATGGGCGAAGAGATTCATTCGGTCGCGCAGGGATGGGCGTTCAAGCTGACGCGCAACTATGGCGATTATCCGACGGTCGAGGTGCCGTATGAGCCTTCGCAATCGCTCAATTACGGACAGGGCAACGAGTTCATCGCATCGCCCTATATCCGCGAGGAGTTTATCGAAATCCTGATCGACCCGAGCGGGCTCGTCTCGTTTGAATACGACGGACCGAAGGACGTCACCGGACGCGTCAACGAAAACGTGGAGCTGCTGCCGTTTGACAAGGCGCAGGAGCGCATTCAAAACGCGTTCCTTGCCTGCCTGTCCGGCTCGTACTGGGAGAAGGAAAATGAAAAGCTGGATCTTCTGATTTACCGGCTGCTTCTTACGACCTATACGGTCAAGGAGCGCAATGCGGATACCTATCTCGAAGTCCCCTGCTGGATCGTCTTTTATGATACAAGCGAATGGGACGCCTATTCGCGGGATGAGCTCGACCTCATGCACGACGCGCTCGTGATCAACGCGATCGACGGATCGATCGTCCATACGGAATGGAATTGCTAAAAAGGATCCAAAGCGAAAACCGGTCCCGGGAACAAATCCCGGGACCGATTATTATTGCAGATGGTCGACAAGGTTGTTCACCCATGTCCGCCGCTTCAAGAGGATTGCGCCGATCGTGACCTTCACAAGCTCCAGACTCTGCACGATCACAAAGACCCAGAAGATCGGAAGCTCCGTCCAATGAACGAGCGCCATTGCGATCGGAACGTTCACGACCCAGATAAACGCGCTGTCGAACAAAAAGGTAATGATCGTTTTTCCGCCGGAACGCAGCGTGAAGTAGCTGCCGTTTGTAAACGCATTGAACGGCATCATCACGGCAACAACGTACAGAAACGAAGTCGCAAGCCGTCTTACCTCGTCCTGCGTGTTGTAAAGATTCGGAATCAGCGGCGCAAAGAGCGCCATCGTGCCGCCGACAACCGTGGACAGAGCGACTGCGAACGCAATCAGCTTTCGGTCCTCCTCCACCGCCCGTTCCGATTCCCCCGCGCCGAGCAGTTGACCGATCATGATCGCAATCGTCGTTCCCGTCGCAAAGAACGCGCAGAAAAACAGATTCGATACGGTCGACGAAATGTTCATCGCCGAAACGACCTCAAGCCCGCGAACGGAATAGGCCTGGTTCAGCGTCGTCATGCCGGCGGACCAGAGCACCTCGTTCATCAGAAGCGGAAAGCCCTTGATCGCAACCTTCTTCAACACCGGAACCGGAATCTTCAGGCTCCGATACAGCCCGCGGATATACGGATGCTGCTTCGTATGCAGATGCGCCCAGACGACGACAATCGCGCATTCGACAAAGCGCGCAATCACCGTCGCGATCGCAGCGCCTACGACGCCGAGCGCCGGGAATCCGAATTTGCCGAAGATCAGGATGTAGTTCAAAACGAGGTTGACCAGGATCGCCGCGATTCCCGCCTTCATCGGAAGCATCGTTTCGCCGCATTCGCGAAGCGTACTCCCGTAAACCTGCATCAACGCAAACGGCAGCATCTGAATCAGCATCACCCATAGATACTGCTGACCAAAAGACAGCGTAGCGTTCAGATCGATCCCCGCCTCGCCTTCATGCAAAAACAGGGAAATCAGCGGCTTTCCAAACAGCACAAAAGCCGTGCCGAACAGCACGGAAGCAACGATCGCAATATAGTATTTCAGGCGCATCGTGTGCCGAACGCCTTCGAGATCCCCTTTGCCGAAGAACTGCGCGGTAAAGATCCCCGCGCCGGAGAGCCCACCGAAGATGCAAAGATTGAACACAAACAGCAGTTGGTTCACGATCGCAACGCCGGACATCGACTCGGTACCAACCTGCCCGACCATGATGTTGTCGAGCAGGCTGACAAAATTGGTGATCACGTTTTGGATCAGCACCGGAAGCATCACGGCAAGCAGCCGCTTATAAAATGCCCGGTCGCCGATAAACAGTTGTTTGAATCGCATACAGTTTTGGAATCAGTTGCCGCGCAGCGAAAGCTGACCGTCCTTCCGGATTCCGTTGTGCGTAATCGGATCATCCAGCGTCGGGCATTCCTCGGAGAATCCCCAGGAAAGCCCGTCCGGCAGGTTGCGCTGCTGGCTCTTATTTTTCACATCCAGATGGGTATTGACCTGTTCGCCCATGAACACCATCGCCGCCGAAACGCCGCCGTCCAGGTTGTACGCCTCAACGCAGTGTTCCTCTTCAAACAGCTCGGCAAATTCCTCGAGCAGCAAGCCCATACTGTAATCGCTCTGGCGCCCGTCCGCAACGATGACCACAAAGTGGCCCGGTTCGACCATGCCGATCCCGGTGCGCGGATTCAGACCCTGCAGCGAATGGTACTTGAGCTTCGGATTCGTTTCGCCCTCATGAATCAGCCACGGTCCGAACGAGATGACCTCTTCAACGCCGCGGTGTTGGTATTCCTCCACCGTGACCGTATCGGGAAGCTCGATGCCGATGGAAAGGTTGACCGGATCCCACGAAAGCATTTCGGTCCGCGGACGGCTCTGATAGACGCGCCCGTCCCGAATCAAGATGCCCTTCTTGTCCACATCCATGTTGAGCATATTGTCCCCGGTGACGAGCAGCACGGTCCGCAGCCGGCGCGCAATCTTCCAAGGAGCTTCGCTCGTTCTGCCCGTACGTCCCTCATCGCCGATCGCGGAACGGTACTGGTTGTTCTTCATGCGCACATGCGCGGTAAAATAGACAAGCGGTCGCCGTTCGACCTTCGTTTCGGTCCGTTCAATGATGATCGAAAGATTGTCGGACCGGTATTCCCAATGTCCCTCGTCGTAATCCGAAACGATCACTTCCGCGTCTTCCCCTTCCTGACGGAAGTATTGCGCCCAGGGATGCGGCGTCGCCGTAGGCGCAGGCGTCGCGGTGGGCTCGGGCGTAGGCGTCGGCGTTTCGGTCGGTTCCGGGGTCGGTACTTCGGTCGGCGTCGGGGTCGGTGAAGGCGAAGGCGTCGGTGTATCCGTAGGCGTGGGCGTCGGCGCTTCGGTCACAACCGGTTCGGCCGGCTTTGCCGCGCAGGAAAAGAGCCCCTTCGGTTCGGGCGTAGGCATAACGGTCGGAATCGCAGTCGGCGAAGGCGTCGCCGTCTCAACGGAAGACGATTCGATCGCGATCGCGGCTTCGGTCGGCGTAGGCGTCGGCGCTTCGGTCGGCTCCGGCGAAGGCGAAGGAGTCGGCGTCGCGGTCGGCAGCGGATTCAGCGAAACATCCAGATGCTCAAGCAGGGAGTTGCATTCTTCGTCCTCCCCAACCTCGCTTTGGATCAGCGCAAACGACGAATTCTCACTGACCGACGCATGATAGATCGCAAGCGAAGCAAACGAATCGAGCGCGCTTTGCGAAAGTTCAAGCGCAGACCGTTCGCCAAACGAGAGAATGTGTTCGGGATACGTGAGCTTGGTATCGCCGCCATGCGCGTACCATTTCAGAATCGTCTCTCCCCGATCCGCTTTGATCGCCTTTTCGACAAATTCATAGCAAAGCTGCGCCGCGGCCTCGTCCTGCTCATCCTTGGCGCAGGTCACGATGACCTTCGGCTGCACAAGCGCAATCGCATCGGCAAGCCCGTTTTGGGCGGCCTTGCTGTTCCAGAAGCGTTTCAGCGATTTGTATTCGAGCGAACGGTTTCCGTCGCTTGAAACGAAGATCGGGTACGTCGTCACACCGAGCGCCCACAGTGCGGACAAACTCTCCTCCACGCGCATCCGGTGATAATCCCCAAGGTAGCAGATGTTGAAGGAAACGCCCTCCTGCCGCAGCGCCGGGATCAGTCCTCCGAAATAGCGAAATTCATCCCCGCCGTACGGAACGACGATCAGCACATCGGCATTGGTCGTCGGTTCCCATTGCTGCACGGACGCGGGCAGATCGCCCTTACCGTACAATAGAACATCGCATAGGGCAGCATCGTCGCCCTCCGCGATCACTTCCACATCGGTCGTCCCTTCGGGCAACAGCAGCACGGAATTCAACACCGTCTCCGAAGCGGATTCTTCCAAAAGCAGCGAACGACCGTTGTAGCACGCGATCGTAACATCCTCCGGAAGCGTATACCACCGCAGCACAAGCGTGCCTGCGTCCGGCGTGTCGATGGAAAGCGTTGCCCCGGCCGGGATCGTTGCATACGTATCCGCTCTGCCGTCTAAAAGCAGATCCTCCTGGTACGCTTCGCCTCGATCGAGCGACAGCGAAACCGAAAGCGGCTGCGCCTCCCCGTCCGCCGCAATCGGCAGGGCTGAAAACAGGAGCAAAGCGGCAAGCAGCAGCGCTGCAAATTTTGGCATTCGTTTCATGCTTCCTCCGATGCGTAGCATAGACCGATCCGAAACGAGGGCTTTTCGCCCGTTCCGACGAACAGGTAGGCCCCGTCCTCCGAGCCGATGTCTACGCGAATGGTTTCCTTGTAATGCACTTCGTTCTGGTATTCCGCAAGGATGGATACGGGCTTTTTCTCCGCAATCTCGTCCGCAATCAAATCGGTGCAGAGATCAAAATACCGCGTATTGTTCATGTGCCGGTTGAAATCGAGATAGCTGTACGGCACGGTAAACGATTCGCGCCGTTGGATCTCCAGCGGCTTTGCGGAAACATTGTAGGGCAGCTCGTCCCCAAACTCGATCCCTTCAAACAGCGTAAGCCCCGCTGACTTGGGATTGATCATCTTGCGTTCTTCCCCGTCGATCAGTACCCAAAGGGACGACGCCTTTAATAGCTCGTTCCCTGCCGCGTCCTTCATGCGAAAATAGCGCGGAAACAGCACCCGGCGCATCGGCCCGGGCCAGGTCTCAAGCGTCACGGTCTCTTCATAGCGCGGCAGCCGTTCAATCCGGATATGGTAGCGGGAAACGACCCAAAGGATGTTGCGGTTCAGGGTTTGGTCCGACCCGAGTCCAAGCAGCTGCGAATGATCGAGCGCGATCTCCTGAAGCATCATCAAAAGCGCGCTTAAACGAAGCGTTCGCTTTGCGTCGACGTGTTCGCTGCGGATCGGAATCGTTTTGGAAAGGACTTCCGTCATATGATTTCCCCCATCGTTCATTGCACCTATTGTACTATATCCCCGCCCAAATTGCAAACCGAATCTGTAAAAGAATTGTAATCGTCTTGTACGCTTTTGATCACAAAAAAGCCCTCCGCTCGGGAGGGCTTTTCCTTGGTCCGAAAACGAGTGATTACAGCTCGCTCAGCTTCTTGTAGTAATCGATCTTCTCGCAGGCTTCCTTCTCGGCACGGGCAAACAGCTCGTCTGCCACATCCGGGAACTGCTTCTTCAGCGAGGAGTAACGGGTTTCGCCGAGGATGAACTCCTGGAACGAAGCCTTCGGATCCTTCGAATCGAGCACGAACGGGTTCTTGCCTTCCGCGGCGAGATCCGGGTTGTACCGATACAGCGGCCAGTATCCGGCTTCGACGGCCTTCTTCTCTTCAGCCTGACTCTTGCCCATGTTGATTCCGTGGTTGATGCACGGCGCATACGCAATGATCAGGGACGGGCCGTTGTACGCTTCCGCTTCGGTCACAGCCTTCAGGAGCTGATTCGGGTTCGCGCCCATGGCGACCTTCGCAACGTAGACATAGCCGTAGGACATGGCCATCATGCCGAGGTCCTTCTTCTTGGTGCGCTTGCCGGCTGCCGCGAACTTCGCGATCGGGCCGGTCGGCGTTGCCTTGGAGGACTGACCGCCGGTGTTGGAATACACTTCGGTGTCGACGACGAGAACGTTCACATCCTCATCCATCGCGAGCACATGGTCGAGTCCGCCGTAACCGATATCGTAGGCCCAACCGTCGCCGCCGAATACCCACACGGACGGCTTCACAAGCTGATCCGCATCGGCAACGACCTTGCGCGCAAGCTCGCATGCGTCACACGTGCAGCCTTCTTCGATGTTTTCCTTGCAAGCTGCGACGAGCTTATCGCCGGCCTTGCGGCTGCCCTCGGCGCTGCTGAACTGATCGAGCCATTCCTGACCGGCTTCCTTGATCTCGGGTCTTGCCCATTCGACCGCGATCAGCTTTTCGACGGTCTCCTTCAGGTTCGCGCGGCGCTGTTTCGATGCGAGCAGCATGCCGTAACCGAACTCGGCATTGTCCTCAAACAGGGAGTTCGCCCATGCCGGGCCCTGACCCTTGTCGTTCTTCGTGTACGGAACCGTCGGTGCGGAACCGCCGTAGATCGAGGAGCAGCCCGTTGCGTTCGCGATGATCATGCGATCGCCGAACAGCTGGGTGAGCAGTTTGACGTACGGCGTTTCGCCGCAGCCTGCACACGCGCCGGAGAACTCGAACAGCGGACGGAGGAACTGGCTTCCCTTGACCGTGTTGCGCTTCACGTTCAGCTCTTTATCCGGGAGCTGGATCGCGTAATCCCAGTTCTTCTGATCGACAGCGGACTCAGCGAACGGCTTCATAGCGAGCGCCTTGTTCTTCGCCGGGCAAACATCGACGCAGTTGCCGCAGCCGGTGCAATCGAGCGGGCTGACCTGCATGCGATAGGTGTAACCGGGCATATCCTTGCCGGCAGCCTTGGTGACAAAGCCTTCCGGCTTTGCAGCTTCTTCCTGCTCGTTCAGAACGAACGGACGGATGCAGGCATGCGGGCAAACCAGCGAGCACTGGCCGCACTGGATACAATTCTCGGGGATCCAAACCGGTACGTCGATCGCGATGCCGCGCTTCTCGTACTGGGTCGTGCCGGTCGGAACGGTGCCGTCCGCGCTCATCTTGGAGACGGGCAGCTTATCTCCTTCCTGCGCGAGGATCGGCTGAATGAACTCATGGAAGTACGGATCGTCGGTCGTATGAACAACGGTCGCGCCTTCGGTCGTGGTGGCCCAGGATTCGGGATACAGAATCTCTTCCACTGCGCCTGCGCCGGCATCGATCGCGTCATAGTTCTTCTGAACGACCGCATCGCCCTTCTTGCCATAGGACTTCTTCGCGGCGGCCTTCATGTATTCGATCGCCTGCTCGGACGGGATGATGTTCGCAAGCTTGAAGAATGCGGACTGCATGATCGTGTTAATTCTGCCGCCCATGCCGACTTCCTTCGCGAGCTTCACGGCGTCGATGTTGTAGAACTTCAGATGATGCTGCGCGATCGCGTTCTTCATCTTCGCGGGCAGCTCCTTCTCCATCTCCTCCAGCGTCCACGGGGAGTTGAGCAGGAACGTACCGCCGTCCTTGATGCCTTCGGCAACCGCGTAACGGGTGACGTAGGAGGAGTTGTGGCATGCCGCAAAGTCCGCCTGGTCGATCAGGTACGGGCTCTGAATCGGCTTCTTGCCAAAGCGCAGATGCGAAACCGTGAAGCCGCCGGACTTCTTGGAGTCGTAGGAGAAATAGCCCTGCGCATACATATCGGTATGGTCGCCGATGATCTTGATGCTGTTCTTGTTGGCGCCGACCGTACCGTCGGAACCGAGGCCGAAGAACTTGCAGGCGATCGTTCCTTCGGGCGCCGCATTGACGAGCTCGCCGAGCGGGAGCGAAGTACCGGTCACATCGTCATCGATACCGACCGTGAAGTGATTCTTCGGCTCAGCCGCATCGAGATTGTCGTAAACGGCTTTGACCATGGTCGGCGTAAATTCCTTGCTGCCGAGGCCGTATCTGCCGCCGACAACCGTGATATCCTTGCCACATTCTCTGAGCGCGGTCACGACATCCTCATACAGCGGTTCGCCGAGGGAGCCGGGCTCCTTGGTGCGATCGAGCACCGCAACGCGCTTGCATGTTGCAGGCAGAGCTTCCACAAACTTCTCGCTCGCCCACGGACGATACAGACGGACCTTCACGAGACCGAGCTTAAAGCCCTTGCCGTTCAGGTAGTTGATCGTTTCTTCGACAACGTCCGCTCCGCTGCCCATGCAGACGAGCACGTTCTCCGCGTCCGGAGCGCCGACGTAATCAAACAGATGATAGCTTCTGCCGGTGATCTTGCCGACTTCGTCCATATAATGCTGAACGATTCCGGGGATCGCATCGTAGTACTTGTTCGCCGCTTCACGCGCCTGGAAATAGATATCCGGGTTCTGGGCGGTACCGCCGACATGCGGATGGTTCGGGTTCATTGCGCGAGCGCGGAACCGGGCAACCGCATCCCGATCGAGCAGCTTGTCCATATCGGCGTAATCGATCATCTCGATCTTCTGCACTTCGTGCGAGGTACGGAACCCGTCGAAGAAGTGGCAGAACGGAACGCTCGACTTGATCGTGGACAGATGGGAAACGAGCGCGAGGTCCATGACTTCCTGTACAGACGCGGACGCTAAGAACGCAAAACCGGTCTGGCGGCACGCCATCACGTCGCTGTGATCGCCGAAGATCGAGAGCGCATGCGCCGCGAGCGCACGGGCCGAAACGTGGAACACGCCGGGGAGCAGTTCGCCGCTGATCTTATACATGTTCGGGATCATCAGCAAAAGACCCTGAGAAGCCGTGAACGTCGTCGTCAGAGCGCCGGCCTTCAACGAACCGTGAACCGCGCCTGCTGCGCCTGCTTCGGACTGCATTTCCGCAATGCGGACCTTCTGTCCAAACAGATTCAGTCTTCCGTTCGCAGCCCATTCATCTGCGACCTCCGCCATCGGCGACGAAGGGGTGATCGGGTAGATTGCAGCAACATCGGAAAACGCATACGCAACGTGCGCAGCAGCGGTATTGCCGTCAATCGTCATGGTTTTAGCCATTTACAAAATCCTCCTGTTTATTTGATCGAGGGACAAAATGCCCCTTATCTACCGAAAAGTATTATAGCAGAATTCCGTTCATGCTGTCAACGGCGCAGCGCGGTTTTTTTCTCGGAAAAACGATGCGGTTTTGTTTTTGCTGTAATACAGAAAATACATCTCTTGAAAAGATGTATTTTCTGGTATATAGATTTGTCTTTGTCCTTGTCTTTGTCTTTTTCTTGCGTAGATTCCGATTCGGTTTCAGCCCGTTTCATCTTCTTACGAAGCGGATTCCGAAAGGGTTCACTCCCGTCTCAAAGCGTCGATCGGGTTCAGCCTTGCCGCCTGCACAGCGGGCACCGCGCCGAAGAACAGCCCGATCACAAACGAAAATACGACCGTTGCGAGCACGATGTACCAGCTGATAAAGATCGGCACGCCCGAAACGTTGGAAACGACATACGCAAGCCCGATTCCGGCGAGCACACCGAGCATGCCGCCGATGCAGGTCAATACGCCCGCTTCCGTGAGGAATTGGAACGAGATCTTCCGCTTCTTAGCGCCGAGCGCCTTCTTGAGTCCGATCTCCGGGGTGCGCTCGGTCACCGAGACCAGCATGATGTTCATAACGCCGATGCCGCCGACCAGCAGTGAAATTCCCGCCACCCAGATCAGCTGACTGTTCGTCGCGTTGGAAAGCTCCTGCAGTTTCTTTGCCTGTTCCAAAAGGTCCTGGCTCTTATACTTCACTTCCGGATTCTCAACGGTATACAGTCCGTTGATCAGGTCCGCCGTCGCTTTGCCCGCCTGCGTCATCGCATCGGTTCCCGTCGCTCGCGCAACGACCGAAGGCGGCGTATCGAATTTGAACAGGACCGACCATACACCCATCGGGATCAACACCTTCCCGCCCGTGTGATCCGTATAGGTGTAATAATCCGAAATGCTGTTGATCGTCGGGCGGAACGCCGAGGACTGGGTGAATTCGCCGATGATCGTGAACGGTTCGCCGGAGATTTCCACGGTCTTACCGATCGGGCTTTCCCCGAAGAACAGCGATTCCGACGTCGATCGATCGATCAAAGCAACCTTCCGATAATCGGTAAAGTCCTCCGGCACAAAGCCTCTGCCTGCGCGGATGCGGTATCCGTAAACCGACAGGAACGAATCGTCCACGCCGTAAATCGTACCCTGACTCATGCCGTTTGCTCCGTTCCAAACGAGCGAGTACGCGTCGCGCTTGTAATACAGCGAGGATATTTCCACTTCGGGGATCGCTTCGATCTGTTCTTTGATCGACGCGTCGAGGATCGGCACGTACTCGGGAACGGTCTGATACGCCGTATCGAGCGGGTAATCGCCCTGATACAGCACGACTTCCACCGTGTTGTTCCCGGCGCCGATCAGGTTCTGCTTGATCTGCTCATTGGTTCCCATGATCGTCGACGAGATCGTGATGATCGATGCGATGCCGATGATGATGCCGAGCATTGTGAGGGCAGAACGCAGCTTGTGCGAACGGATGCCGTCGAAGGCTTCCCGAATGTTTTCCCACATGATCGCTCGCCTCCTTACCAATACAGATTTGCCGACTCGGACGGCATCGTTACGGGCGCGCCGTCCCTCGCGTTCTTATCATACGGGAACGCAAGGTAATCGTCCTGTGTCAGCGTGATATTGAGCAGTTCCACGTATTCATCGAACCGTTTTCCGGTTGTGACAACTGTCTTAGAAAGCCGCCCGTCGCGCACGAGGAAGATGCAGTCCTGCCCGTCGATCTCCCGGATATACGCTTCATGGAGATAGTTCATCTCGTTCTCCGTCCCCGGGCGATAGGTGAATTCGATATAGGAACCGACTTCGGGCAGCGAATCGCCGAGCAGTTCCATCGATGCGACATATCCCGATGAATTCGGATTGCCGCCGTTCTGATAATTGGTGCTCATCGGCATCGAGCTGATCTCCGTGATGCGAACCGGCACGTCCGCCCCGGTCTCATAGGAGAAGCCGGTAAGCTCGGTCCCCACCGGGAATGAAGCAAGGTCCATTTCGCCGATCACGCTGAGAACGTGCAGCCCGGTTCCGCCGCGTACTTCGAGGAACACCTCTCCGTCCTGCAGTGAAGCCGGATCGAGTGCCTTTTGCACGGTGCCTTCCACCATGCTGTACACGATACCGTCCGCGCCCGAAAGCTGCAGCTTTTCAATGTCCAAAGACAGCTGCCGATACTGGACCTCTTCGGTGCGAATCTTCTGCGCAGCCTGACGCGCGTATTCCTCTCGCTCCGCCTTTGAAGGGCCGTAATAGATCGGAACGTACGGCTCCTCCGTCGGCTCCGGCGTTTCCGAAGGATCGGGCGTCGGGGTAGGCGTCGGCGTCGGAGTGGGAGTCGGAGTCGGGTCGAGAACGGTCGTCACAAACGCAAAGCCTCCGGTCGGCAAAAACTGGAGATCCACCCGAAACCCGCTTGCCAGAAGCGTCGCATAAAGGATTTCGGTCCGTTCAACAGACTGTTCCGAAAGCCGGGTCAAAAAGGCGGCCGGAACATCCTTTCCGCTTGCGTATTGGAACAAAAACGGCTTCTGCTTGCTGCCGTCGCCGGATCTGGGTTCATTGAAATCCGGCTGCAACGGGTTCGGATCAAGGGCGGTAACGCGGAACGTCACCGCTCCGTCGGGATTTGCCGCGATCAGTACCGTCGATTTCGGCGCGGTCAGCTCCGCATAAAAGGCGCGCTGATGATCCTTTGCAAGCAGGATCAGCGTTTCGAGAAACGGCGCAGAGATCGTCTCCTGATCCGCAATCGTATAGCGGAACGGATCCGAGGCCGTACCGCTTCCAGAAACGGGATTCAAAAGGTCAGAAAGAATCTTGCTGCCGAATCCGCGGTACGCTGCGCTGTTGGTCTTTTGCCGCGGCGTCGGGGACGGCGAAGGCGTATACGTCGGGACCGTGCGCTCATATTCCTGCCGCGCCCAGCGTTTGTACTCCTTGTAATCCTCCTGCAGCGTGTTGTAGAGCTTCTCCCGCTCGAGCAGCTTTTCCTCGAGCGTCAGCGAATTCAGCGTGGCATCGAACCGCGCAAGCGGGTCGCCGACCTTCACGAAATCGCCCGGCTTTACGTACACCTCCAGAACCGTCTGGTCCTTCTCCTTTACGAGCGTCTGCGACGCATCGGAGACGACAAACCCGTAGATATCCGATTGATTCGGCATCCAGGAGAGCATCCAGTTCCGCGCAGGGGTTACCTCAACCGGGGTGTTCTTCGCAAGATACGCGTACACAAAGATGCCGCCCGTCGCGACCAGAACGATCGCGCCGATGATGATCAAGGCTTTCAGCCACGGTTTCATGCGTGTTCGCCTCCCTTCAGATATCCGTCGTAGATATAGAGGATCCGATCCGCGCGATCCGCGATCGCCTGTTCGTGCGTGATCATAACGATCGTCATGCCCTGGGCGTGCAGCTCGTCGAAAATATCCATAATCTGCTGACCGGACTTCGAATCCAACGCGCCGGTCGGCTCATCGGCAAGCAGCATCAGCGGGTTCGTTACGATCGCGCGCGCAATCGCAACGCGCTGGCACTGACCGCCGGAAAGCTGCGTCGGGTAGAAATCCACGCGATCCATCAGCCCCATCCGATTCAGCGCTTCCACCGCGCGCTCCTTGCGCTCCTTTCTCGAAACGCCCGCATACATCAACGGCAGCGCAACGTTCTCCCACGCCCTGCGCTGCGCAAGCAGATGAAACGACTGAAATACGAACCCGATCTTGCGGTTTCGCACATTCGCCATCGTGCTGTCGGACGCATGCGTGTTGTCCTCACCGTCAAAGCGATAGACGCCGCGCGTCGGAACGTCGAGATAGCCGAGAATGTTCATCAGCGTCGACTTTCCGCTTCCGCTCGGGCCCATGATCGCAAGATATTCGCCCTGTTCGAGCTGCAGATTCACGTCATGCAGAACCGGAACCGGAACGGACGCCGTACCGTAATCCTTTTCAATATGTTCGAGTTCGAGAATCATTCCCATCCTCCGTCGCCGAATTCCGTCTCATCGAGCTGCTCCGCATCAAACGGTTCCTCCATGTCAATCGGCGCTTCAAAGTCCATCGGTTCCTCGCCAAGCATACCCGTTTCATCGGCATAGACCGTTTCGCTTGCGGTCATCCCTTCGCGCACGGTCTCATCCGGGAACGCGATCCGATCGGTATAGGTAAGGCCGTCGATAATCTCGTACGAATCGGTCTCCTCCATGTATGCGCCGAGCGTAACCGTCCGCTTTTCGATGCGATTCTTTGCGTTTGCAGCGTACACAAAGTGTCGTCCTTCCTCTTCCACAAGATAATAGGAAGGCAGAACGAGCGAGCTGCCCTGCTTATCGGGCTCGCCGAGCTCGATATACACGTGCTGCCCCATCATCAGATGACCGATCTCATCGGACGAGACATAGAACGCATACTTACTCGATTGCTCCCCGCCCCCATCATAGGAATAGTAATTGTTCTCCTTGATCGGTTCCTCGGTGTTGATCCGGTAGATTTCGCCGCGATACGTCTCATTTTCATTCGTGCGCGAGCGGATCGTTACGATCATTCCTTCCGAAAGCGTATGCGCCGTCTGCTCATTGACCTTGCCTTTGACGCAAAAATCCGAGCCGGCAACGATCGTGATATACGCATTGGACGTGTCGCTCGTTCCGAACATGTTGTTGGCGTCGTTTTCGGTGCGAACGGAACGCACTCGACCGTTGACCGGAGACTTCACAATGCTGTCTTCGATCGCTTCCTTGAGCTGATCCGCCTGCTTCTGCTTGCTCTTGAGCTCATATTCGGACTTCTTCTGCGTGAGCTGCACCTCCTGCAGCTTGAGCTTCAGTTCATACTGCTTATCGGCCCGGGCACGCGCGATCTGTTTTTCGAGCGATTCGCTCTCCTCGATTGCCGTGCGGATGGTATTCTCGAGCCCGGTGATATCGATCAGCGTCTGCTCATAGGAGAGCGTCAGGCTGTCCACATCGTATTGGAACAGCGGGGTGCCGACCGAAACCGCATCGCCCGCGGCAACAAAGCACGTCTCGATCGTGAGCGTGCTGTCCGGATTGATCTCAATGACCTCCTTCGCCTCCACAACGCCGGAATACCGATTGCTGCGGCCCGTATAGCCGACGCCGAGGATCTTTGCAACGGTCTGCACATAGGCAACATCGCCGTCGTCCCCCGATCCGAAGAACGGCAAATCCACGTGCAAAACACGTGTGACAACAAAATATGCGCCGCAAAGCAGAGCCGCCACGAAGGCCACGATCAAAACTATGATCCATCCGGTTTTTCGTTTCTTCATCGGAATGACTTCCTTTCCTTTGAACGGTTGTCCGTTCGATTCTCTACTATCATACACCATTCTAACATCAAAAACGTTGCAAAAATGTAAAATCTTATTATTTGTTTCGAATTTCATGTGCTTTTTACATTCAATCTTCCTCCGGTATGATACCATAGGTGCGGGAGGCGAATCATGCGCGTACTGGATCTGGATCTTGACTTTTTTCTTGCGGACTGCTGCCCGCTTGCGGACATCGGTTCCCGCCCTGTGCTTACGGGTCACGAACCGTGGGCGCCGGAGGAAGTCGTTCGATTTTTGAAGGAACAATGCGGGCTCAATGAAGCCGAACCGATCCCCGGAGCGATCTTTGAAACGCATGACGGCGCCTTGCAATTTTGGTCGGAGCGGCAAAAAGACGGATCCCTTCTTTCGCCGTTTACCGTAACCCATGTCGACGCGCACAGCGATCTCGGAATCGGCAAGCCCGGTCCGGGCTTTGTTTTAAACTCGGTGCTGCCGCAGCCGCCCGCCATTCGCGCCGATCTTTCCCGCTATTATGCGCAAAAACAGCTCGATGAAGCCAACTACCTGCTGTTCGCGCTCGCGTTTCGCTGGATCGATACGCTCGAAAACGTACGCAATCCGCGTTCGAGGGCAGATATTCCGCAGCAGATTTTGCTGCCCGGTCGAACGGATCGGATTCAGCTGACGTCGTTTCCCGCGCGCCTGATGGAGCAGCGAAACGGTCCCGAACCGGTGATTCCGTTTCATGTATACGAGGATTACCGCACCTTTGCCGCCGATACAAAGTTCGATTTTATGACGCTGGCGATTTCCCCGCGCTACGCGCCAAAGGAAGCGGACGCGCTGCTGCCGATTTTTGAATCGTTTATCCGTCCTATATGATATTTATATATTTATTGTATTAGGTTCTATTTTAATTATTTATAGGTTAAAGGTATGGGAAAACAAATTCGCGTTCTGCTTTGGGATATTGACGGGACATTGCTTGATTTCAATGCTTCCGAACGTGCCGGGATCCGGAACACATTTTCGGATTTCGGGCTCGGGGAATGTACCGATGAGATGCTCTCGGTTTACAGCCGGATCAACAACAAACATTGGGAAATGCTCGAACGCGGCGAATGCACCAAGCATGAGACGATGGTGCAGCGGTTTGTCGAGTTCTTTGCGCTGTATGGAATCGAGACCGATGTGGAAGCATTCAACGATACCTATCAGCGGCGTCTGCCGGAGACGATTGTGTTCCGTCCGCACGCATGGGAAACCGTAACCGCGCTCTCGGGCCGATACCGTCAGGCTTGCATCACAAACGGCAATCTCCCCGTGCAGCTGCGCAAGCTGCGGGATTCCGGGCTGATCCGCGTATTCGACCGCGTCTTTATTTCGGATGAAGTCGGATGCGAAAAGCCTTCCCCCGCGTTCTTTTCGGCGGTCCTTTTGGCCATGGACTGCTCGCCGGACGAAGCGCTTGTCATCGGGGATTCACTTTCAAGCGATATCCTCGGCGCGAACCGATCCGGCATTCCGTGCGTATGGTATAACCCGGAAGGGAAACCGCAAAAACCCGGGATCCGGGCGGATCGGATCATCTCCGATCTTGACGAGATTCCTGCCCTGTTAAATGAATTTTGAATGAGGCGTCTGACATGCAATTGAGATCGTTCCGATCACACCGCGGCGAAGTGGATATGACCCAGGGAAGCATCTTCCGGCATATCCTGTTGTTTGCGCTGCCGCTTTTGGTCGGAAATCTGTTTCAACAACTTTATAATATGGTGGATACCTGGGTTGTCGGCAACTTTGTCAGCAACGAAGCCTTCTCCGCCGTCGGAACCGTTACCCCGATCACGAACCTGATGATCGGTTTCTTCTCCGGTCTGTCGAGCGGCGCGGGCGTTGTGATTTCGCAAAGCTACGGCGCGAACAAGCTCGATCGCGTTCGCCAAACCGTCCATACCGCGATGCTGATGACGCTGATCCTCGGCGTTTTGATGACGATCCTCGGCGTCCTGTTCGTTCCGCTTGCGGTGAAGCTTTCGAACACGCCCGAAGAGGTCGTTCCGCAGGCGAAGCTGTACCTGACGATCTATTTTTCCGGGATCATGGGACTATTGATCTACAATATGGGCGCAGGCATCTTCCGCGCGATCGGAAACTCGCTTCTGCCCTTCCTGTTCCTGCTCATCAGTGCGCTTTTGAACACCGGGCTCGATCTGCTGTTTGTTCTGCGGTTCGGCATGGGCGTGGATGGCGTTGCCTACGCGACGATTATCGCGCAGGGCGTTTCGGCCGTTCTGATCTTTGTTATGCTGATGCGAACCAAAACCTGCGCGCGGCTCCGTCTAAAGGAACTGAAGATTCAGTGGAGCATTCTCGGAACCATCTTTCGGATCGGCATTCCCGCCGCTCTGCAGATGGCAATCACCGCATTTTCGAACATCTTCGTGATGGGGTACATCAATGCGTTCGGAACGCACGTCATGTCCGGTTGGACCGCGTATTCGAAGGTCGACCAACTGCTGTTTTTGCCGATGCAGTCGATCGCGCTCGGGGCGACGACCTTCGTCGGCCAGAATCTCGGCGCGGGAAATGTTGACCGTGCAAAGCGCGGCGTTCGCATTTCGCTTCTGATTGCGTTTGTCTCAACGGTGCTGCTTTCGATCCCGGTGATTATGTTCGCACCGTCGATCGTCGCATTCTTCAACCAGACGCCGCAGGTAATCGAAAACGGAACGATCTTCCTTCGTTTTATCACGCCGTTCTATCTGCTCTGCTGCATCAATCAGGTGTATGCGTCCGCGCTTCGCGGCGCCGGCAATACGCGTGCGCCGATGGTTCTAATGCTCGGCTCGTTCGTCGTCTTCCGGCAGATCTATCTATATATCATGGCAAACTATATCTCGAATACGATGCTTTGGATTGCGTTCGGCTATCCCGCCGGGTGGCTTGTCTGCAGCCTTGCGACGCTGATCTACTATCGATGCGTTCCGCTCGATCGGCACCGCATCCTTGAAACCACATAAAAAAGCACGGAGCCGAACGGTTCCGTGTTTTGGTTTATCTTTCGATTATTCTTCGACGGGCGCCTGCGGTTCCTGCGGCTTGGTCGCCTTGGCAAGAATCTTGCCGAGCTGCGTGAGACCCGGAAGATCCGGCGTGGTCTTGCCGCAGAACGTGAGAATCGCGTAAACGAGACAAACGATGGACAGTACCGCCCCGAGGAAGAAGAAGCACATGAGGATCGATTCCGCAAGATGCGTCAGCAAAATCGTCCAGCAAAGAGCGCGGTCCTCATCCGAGATCGACTTATTCGTAAAGAGCTCCAGCGCAGAGAGCGCAAGACCCGGGCCCGGAAGCCACAAAAGACCGAGACCGATTCTTCTTTTCATGTTCAAAATGGAATTCATTCGTTTATCCTCCTGTTTTTTCTTCCTTTATTTTACAAAGCTGACACAACAAAGTCAACGCTTTTTCGGCATTTTATCCGCCGGTAAGACAACTTTTTTCTTCTGCGGGGCAAATTCGCCTTCGAATGCATAGGAAGCAAACTTCGGTTGTTTGCTTGCGCGTTTCTTCTGCAATGCCCGCGCGACAAGAATACAGCCGATCAGAGCAAGCGCCGTCACAAGTGCCGCCGCAACGAAGAACGGACGCGTGCCATCCTGCCCGCCGATCGCAATTCCGACGATGCTGAGCAAGAACAGCAGTGCCATCATGCCTGCGCAAATATACAGCCCGATTGCCGAGCCGGGAGTTTCCTGTTTTTGTTTCCGTTCCATACCGGTTCCTCCTTAAAAATTCTATGACTATGATTCGGCTTCGAATACCCGTTTTGCATAAGATCGGAAAATCTGCAAACAATATCCGCATCCCATTCAAGCCGCAAAGGAGATGTTCATGAAAGCAACGGGTATCGTAAGAAGAATCGATGAGCTCGGCCGGTTGGTTATACCGAAGGAGATCCGCAGATCCCTCCGCATCCGCGAATCGGATCCGATCGAGATCTATACCGACCGCGACGGAGACATCATTCTCCGAAAATACGCGCGTATGCGCGAGCTCTCCGACTACGCGGCGACGCTTGTGCAGGCGCTGAACGGAACCTTCGGCTGCAACGCTGCGATCACCGATCTGGAAACCGTGCTTGCGGCTGCGGGTACGCGCAAGAGCAAAGTGCTTGACGCAGCTCTTTCCGAATCCTACATCAACGCAATCCGCAAGCGCAGCAGCGTGTTCTATGATGATACGGCAACCGTCCGTCAAACGGTGTTTGCCGATCAGACGGAGCCGTTTTTGCAGCTCTGCACGATGCCGATCTTCTCAAGCGGTGATCCGATTGGAAGCGTGATGCTGTTTACCGATGAGCGGCGCGACCGATTTGCCCTCTCCGAGCTGCAGACGCTCAAAGCGATCTCCCTCTATCTCGGTAAGCTGCTCGAAGAATGAGTCATAACCAGCGCCCCTCGGGTCGGATCGTTTTCAGCGCGGCAAGGTCAAAAACGCGCAGATACCGCCCCGGATCCGCACCGCGCTCCATCAACCGAAGCAGAATTTCGGCAGCGGCATAGCTGTCACTCTCGGCCCGATGATGGTCGAGCGGGATCTCCCAATACGCGCATAAGGTATTCAATCGATGATCGGGAAGCTGCGGAAGCAGCTTTCTTGTCATTTGCACCGTGCAGACGTACGGTACGCTGCGTTGAAAATCCAGACAATAGGCCCGAAGGCACCGCCCGAGCACGCCCAGATCAAACGGAGCGTTGTGCGCGACAAGAATGCGATCCGCAAAGAACGGTTCAATCGTTTCCCAAAGCGCGTCGAACGAGGGAGCGGCCTCGGCCTCTTCGGGCAAAATCCCGGTCAGCGCAATGTTGAACGGTCGAAAGTACGTTTCCGGATTCACCAAGGAGGAGAACGAGCCCGTGATCTGCCCGTCATCGATCAAGGTGATACCGATCGAGCTCATGCGATTGTTCTGTTCGTTCGGCGTCTCCACGTCGAACACCGTGTAGCCATACGCGTTCATATCGATTCTCCGAACAGCCTAACGCAACCGATTCCGGTACTCGACCGGCGTGCATCCGATCCGCTTTTTAAAGCATCCCGAAAAATACGACATATCCCGAAACCCGACGGCCTGCGCAATCTCGAAAATCTTCTTTTGCGGCTCCGATGGATCCGACAGCAGCTTCATCGCCATAGAAATACGAAGCTGACTCAGGCAGTCAATCAACGTATACCCCGTCTTTTGGCGGAACACATGGCTGAGATGCCCTTCGCTGATGCATAGCGCGTCCGCGATCCAGCCGATCGTCAGCGCAGGATTTCCGTACTGCTTCAAAAGATACTGCATCGCTTGTGCAACGTAGCGATCCTGTACGGCAAAGCAGTGCCGTAGCGCCGGCAAAGAATCCGGCACGGGCAGATCGATCAGCATTTGATTTTCGTTCGTTTCATCCATAAATGCCATCCGTTTACAGGGTTGGGATCCGCTCGATCAAAGCGGCGATAGCGTCATCATCGTTGGTCGGGAGCACAAGGTCGGCAAGCTTCAACGCGTCCGGATGGCCGTTTTTCGGCACTGCGGCAAGATCCGCCTCGGCAAGCATTTCCAGATCGTTGTTGTAATCCCCGACGCCGATCATCGTTCTGCCCGCATATACCGGCAAACTCCGGCATGCGTTCAATGCGGAGCCTTTGTTGATTCCCTTCGGAAGCAGTTCGAGATAGAGCGATCCCGGAACGATATCCGTCGACGCAAAAACGCGGTCAAACCGGTCCGAAAGCCCCTCGGCTTCAATCCATCGGTCCGCCTGTCGCATCTCTTCGGGCGTGCCGAACAGCAGCGCTTTGAACCAGGGATCCCGCTCCGCCTCCTCGATCGAGAGAAACCGGCTTGTCTGATGCAGCTTCCAAAAAGGAACGTTTAGCGTTTCGCGCGGGGAGACATACAGGATATCCTCGGGGGTATAGACCTGCAGATTGACATTTGGGAGCTCTTCGCGCGCAAAGCGAAGTACCTTGCTTAAAGCATCCCGATCCGCAAACTCGGTCAAAAGAAACGTGTCCGTATCGCGATCATACACCCCGGCGCCGTTCAGCACGATGCATGGCGCGTTGAACGCAACGCCTTCCAGGTATTGCAGCATGTTCGAAGGACAACGCCCCGTGGAAATCGCAAACAATCCCCCGTTTTCGGTATATGTTTGAATCGCCTCACGGTTTTTTGGGCTGACGTTACCGAAATGGTCGAACAGCGTCCCGTCCAGATCACAGAAGATTGCAGTCTGATCCCATCGCATGGCAGTTCCCTCCTTTGTTCTATTTTTCTTATCATAGCACAGCCTTTTTCGGGAATCAATTCCCATTTTTCACTTTGGAGAATCGTGCAGAACTTTTTGTTATTTTTAAAGAACATGTAGAATCGCAGAAAATTCATATGTCATTTCTGTGAATATGTGTTATAATGAGCAAAGCAGAAGTAAATATTCTGTAAATGTCCATCATGTAGGAGGAAAGACATGAAGAAGTTTGTATCCATTATGCTCGCACTCGTCATGGTACTCGGACTCGTTGCCTGCACCGGCACGGCAGCCACAACGCAGCCGGCCGAAGATCCGAAACCCGCCGAAACCACGACTGAGACGAAGCCCGTTGAAACCCAGGCAGAGCCGCAGCCGGCACAGACGGAAGCCGAACCGGAACCCGTCGCAGAGCCGAAAGACTACTCGGGTTATACGATCCGTATCTATTCGAACTCCAACTCGACCGAGCGCGTCACCTGGCTCGTTGAGGAAGCCAAGAAAGCCGGCTTCACGATCAGCCTCGACACGAACGAAGTCATCTCCGGCGATACCGCCGCGATCCAGGCCGCGAACGAAAAGAAGGACGGCGACCTCGTATTCGGTCTGAACGAAACCCGCTGGGGCCAGATCATCGACGGCAACTATGAGAACCTCAAGCTCATCCCGTGGACTCCTTCCTGGGCGGACAAAGTCGGCGATTATAAGTATGACGGTCTCGCATACGGCCTTGTTATTCAGAACGTTCTGATGCTCTATCGTACCGATGAATTCGGCACAAACGGCACCGAGCTCCACTTCGATCACTGGGCGGACATCGTCAACTCCGGTTACAAGTGGTATCGCCAGGGCAAAGTCGGCGGCACGACCAATGCGAACATCAACTCCGCAATGCTCTATCCGTTCACCGATCCGACCTCTCCGGCGGGCGGCATCACGGTTGACGGTTGGAAGACCCTGTGGGCCTACTGCGCGAACGGCGAATTCACCGGTGACAGTTACGGCTTCGATCCGTTGAACCGCGGCGACGTCCAGATCGGTACGTTCTACTCCTCTTCGCTCTACGGCAAGATCGACGATGCAGCATCGAGCTCCGAACATCCGCTGCTCGGCACGCTCCAGCCCGAGAACTGGTCGCTCGTCGACATCAAGGACGGCACGTACTACATTGCAGAGTACATCGGCATCCTCGATAAGGAAGGCCGTACCGAAGAGCAGACCGAAGCCGTCAAGGCGTTCTGCGAATGGTTCGGCGGTGCTGAACTGCAGGCTGCATGGGCCGAGGAATTCGACTCCGTCCCCTGCAACGCAGATGCAGTTGCGCTCGTTTACGGCGATGATATCCCCGCCATCTATCTGCTCCCGAACTTCGCGCTGACGACCGTTCCCGGCACGGAAATGACCTATGCCGCATACGTTGCCGCGCACAGCGCAGAATGGACCAACATCATGACGAACCTCGGCTTCTACTGGAAGGATGCCAGCGAAGCCAAAGCAGAGCCCGCATGGGATACGCTTGATTGGAGCGTCCTGACGCAGAAAGCAGAATAATCATTCTTCGGATGATCACGATATGGCGAGTTGGGTCTCCAACTCGCCATATCCATTCCACCACCGTTCCGAACAAAGGAGTATTGTTATGATTCGATTGAACGACATTGTTGTCAAATTCGGTGATTTCACCGCTTTGCACAACATCAATGTCCATGTCAAGGAGGGCGAGTTTTTTACCTTCTTAGGGCCGTCAGGCTGTGGCAAAACGACGACGCTGCGTACAATCACCGGATTCATTGAGCCGGCAAGCGGTACGGTCATCGTCAAGGATCAGGATATCACGCACGTCCCGATCGAGAAGCGCAACATCGGCATCGTCTTCCAAAGCTACGCCCTCTTCCCTACGATGACGGTTTACGACAACATCGCCTTCGGTCTGAAGATCAAGCATCTCAAAAAGGCCGAGATCAAGCAAAAGGTGTATGAGATTGCGCGCAAGGTCGATCTGTCCGAGGAACAGCTCAAAAAGGCTGTTTCGCAGCTTTCCGGCGGTCAGCAGCAACGTGTCGCGATCGCCCGAGCGCTCGTCACCGAGCCCGCCATCATCTGCATGGACGAACCGCTTTCGAACCTCGATGCGAAGCTGCGCGTTCAGTTGCGCAACGAGCTCAAGAAGATGCAGAAGGATTTCGGCATTACGACAATCTATGTCACGCATGACCAGGAAGAAGCGCTGACCCTTTCCGATCGCATTGCCGTCTTCAACAAGGGCTATATCGAGCAGATCGGCACGCCGAACGAGGTGTACAATTATTCCCAGACCGAGTTCGTCTGCAACTTCATCGGCGATATCAACCGTTTACAGGAGGACGTGATCGACAAGGTCATCGCTTCCGGTTTTGCGCTCGATCGGGAAAAGCATCACTACATCCGTCTCGAACGGCTGCATGTGAATCAGACGCCGACAGACGGTCAGCTCTCCCTCCATGGCGTCGTCCAAAGCCGCGAGTATTACGGGCTGTATATCAAGTATTATATCGATCTTGGCAGCCAGGTCGTCAAGGTCATCGAAAAGAACGACGGTGTTCGTATCTATGAGGAAGGACAAGAGGTTGATGTGATTCTGGACCCGCGGGATATTATGTCCTATGTGCCGTCCAGCGATCAAGAGGCGGAACAATGACCCAATCGATCAAACGCACCACCCCGATCGGATGGATCATCCGCATCTTGGGGATCGGCTTTTTCGCCTACCTGTTTTTCGGATTTATGCTCGTTCCGTGTTTGAACACGCTGACCAGCATCTTTACCACGAAAAACGCGGCCGGTGAAACGGATCCGTTTGCCGTCATCCGGTTTTTCCTCGCCGGAACGATGGGCAAATACGTCTGGAACTCCTTGAAGCTCGCAATTCTTCTCGTCATCACCGTCAACGTTGTCGGCATCTCGATCGTTCTTTTGACCGAGTATTTCGACATCAAAGGCGCGAAGATTCTGCGGCTCGGCTATATGACCACAATGATTTACAGCGGCGTCGCGCTCGTTACGGGATATATGTTCCTCTATGCGAACGACGGTATCTTAACGACCGCGCTCCGCAACGCGTTCCCAAACATGAACCCGAACTGGTTCTCCGGCTTCAACGCGGTGCTGTTTACGATGACATTTGCCTGTACCTCGAACCACATGCTGTTTTTGCGCAACGCGATCCGCGGCATCGACTATAATACCGTCGAAGCAGCCCGCAACATGGGCGCAAACCCGTTCAAGGTGCTTTTGAAAGTCGTCTTCCCCACGCTGATTCCGACGCTGTTCTCGCTGACGGTCATGACCTTTATCACCGGTCTTTGCGCCATGTCCGCGCCGACCCTGCTCGGTTATGACTCGATCAACCCGGAAATCGTCCGTCTGGCCGGTTCGTCGACCGCAGATGAAGCGTTCCCGCAGGCACGCGCTGCACTGCTGTCGATCATCCTTGCGATCTTTACGATCGTGCTTTTGACGGTGCTCTCCTCCTATGAGCGGAAAGGGCACTACCTCTCCGTCTCCAAGACGAAGGCGAAGCTGCAAAAGCAGAAGATCAACAATCCGGTGGTGAACGTACTGGCACACATCTATGCGTACATTCTGTTTATCATCTATATGACGCCGGTCGTTATGATCATCATCTTCTCGTTCCAGACCTACGACGCAATTCGGTCGAAGAAGCTGGATATTACACAGTGGACGACGATCAACTTCTTCGGGCAGCAGGACTATGAGTATCTGACGAGCCGCGGAAAGTATAAGACCCGTGTCAACGCGATCTCCGGTTTGTTCTCCAACGAATCGACCCTCGGCGGCATCAAGCTGAGCTTTATCCTCTCTGCAATCGCCGCAGCGCTCGCGTGCATCATCGTTGTTGTTGCGTGCAACTACATCTTCAAGAAGAAAAAGTATAAGATCACCGGCGTGATCCTCGAGTACGCGCTCCTGTTCCCGTGGCTGCTGCCGACGATTCTGATCTGCTACTCCTACCGTACGTTCTTCAACAGCAACGCGATCTGGTATGTCGGCAATCAGAACCTGTACATGGAAAGCAATGTGCGACTCCTGATTGTAATGGCCTATACGGTGACGAAGTTACCATTCTCCTTACGAATGATCAAGGCGTCTTTCTACTCGATCGACGACGAGCTGGAGGACGCCGCCAAGAACCTCGGTGCCGGAGGGATGTATACGTTCCTGCGCGTCAAATTACCGATCATCCTTCCGAGTGTGCTTGCCGTCTTCGCCCTGAACTTCAACGCGCTGTTCACGGAGTACGATATGTCCGCCGCGTTTGCGAGTACCTACGGGACCAGCTACGCAATGGTCATACAGGCCATGTGTGCGGACGAGGGTATGTTCGGATACAACGTCAACGCTTCCGGACGAAGATGCGCTTCTACGGTGTTCATCATGCTCATATCGGGCTTGATTCTCTACCTTGTCTACGGCGTCGGCTCGCGCGATCTCGGTGAACGCTTGGCCAGACGCGAATGGCGAAGAAAAACCGTCGAAAAATTCACCAAACCGTTCCGAAAACGGGTTGAGGCGAAAGCATGATTCAAACAATTGTATTCGATATGGGCGGCGTTCTGATTGCATGGGACCCGCCCATGCTTGTAAAACAGCTCGGGCTTGCGCCCGATGAGGAGAAGTTGATCTTGCGCGAGGTGTTCGGTTCGGCCGAATGGGCGATGCAGGATCGCGGTGTCGTTCCGCCGGAAGAGATCATAAAACGGATGTGCAAACGGCTTCCCGAAAAGCTCCATGCCGCTGCTGCGCAATGCGTAAACGGATGGTGGGAATTCCCGTTTTCTCCGATTCCGGGGATCGACGCGTTGCTGCAGGAACTGCATACAAACGGCTACACGCTCTATGTGCTCTCCAACGCATCGCGTGCGCTGCATGGCTATTTTCCCCGTCTCCCGGGCGCGGACGTCTTTTCCGGCCACGTTGTATCCGCCGATTGGGGCATTTTAAAACCGGATCGCGCACTCTATCGGATTCTGCTCGACTCGTTTGATCTGAATCCCGAGGAATGCTACTTTGTCGACGATAACCCCTTGAATGTCGAAGCGGCAATGACACTTGGTATGC
>JAEEGL012231921.1_pt1 | contig 57620 bp, 64 predicted proteins | sample 9134231 | NCBI WGS metagenome assembly JAEEGL01 (sample SAMN16246548, study PRJNA631951) | gut metagenome | biome: gut microbiome; feature: rumen; material: fiber-attached | host: Bos | place: Iran: Karaj | collected 2018-10
GCAGAGCACACAGATGAGGACTTCCTCAATGCCCTTGAGATTGGTATGGCTCCTACTGGCGGTATCGGCTACGGTATTGACCGTCTCTGCATGCTGCTGACAGACAGTGCGACAATCAGAGACGTGTTGTTGTTCCCGACACTTAAGTCCACTAAGCAGTAAACCGCACAACCACGCGGATTACAGACTATCACATCATTTAACTGTAACCCTACTGCAACAATTTGAATAGGCAAGCAAGGGAATAAGCGGGCATAGATTCGTTGCAACGATCTTAGATAATTCAATTATTGAACTCATTTTTAGAGTCATTCTTGAAAGAAATTTCGAGAGTGGCTCTTTTTTGTTTTTTGTTTCATGCATGCCTGAATCCGGTAAAAGGAACTCATCCAAACAATTAATCACGGAAGGGGTCTTACATGGAAAACGAAAATGAAGAGTACCTGGAACTTGAGAAGAAACAGGAGATTCGTAACAGAGCCAGGATGTATCGCAGAAAATATATCAGATACAAGGAGGCTGAATATATCTATGGCATACAGCATAAGAAGTTATTAGAGCTGGCTGACAGAGCCGGAGCACTCTACAGAATAGATGGTTACGTGCTCATAAACGTAGAGATATTTGAGGCTTACATTGAAAGATTCCATCAGCCACCCAAGATGACAAAGACGGGAGGCAGGAAAAAATGAGCGGATGCATCTGGAAATTCTCACAGTACCTTGATGATGAAGACATCATGTTCGCCCAGAGATTCTTTGTTACTTACAAGATTGCAGGTGAGTACTACGGAATAGGCGAAAAGGCAATGATACGAATGGCATGGGCTTCCGGTGCTGTGTACAAGATCGGGAAAAGAGTCCTGATAAGAAGAGATATTTTTGAAGAATATCTCCGGCAGCATCAAAGGCAGGTAAGCAAGCTCATCGAAGGCGATGAGGAAAAACTAATAAAAAGCTTTGAAGCAAAGGCAAAGGAGGAACATGAAAATGAGTAAGGTTATTACAATCGCAAACCAAAAGGGAGGAGTCGCAAAAACGACATCGGCAGTGAATTTAGGAGCAGGTCTTGCTGCAAAGGGAAAGAAAGTTCTTTTACTGGATACGGATCCACAGGGTAGTCTTTCCATCTGCATGGGACATCATGAACCGGACAAGCTGGATGTAACAATTGCAACAGTAATTGAGAAGCTTGTTAATGAGGAAGATATTCCGGAAGGATATGCAATATTGAAGCATTCAGAGAATATCGATCTGATTCCATCAAACATTGGTCTTTCTGCTGTAGAGGTTTCTCTTGTAAATGTCATGAGCAGAGAACTGGTCCTCAAGGATTATGTGGATAAGATCAAGGACAATTATGACTTTGTGATAATTGATTGTATGCCATCCCTTGGTATCATGACCGTTAATGCACTGGCTTGTGCAGATACCGTTCTTATACCAGTGTCCAGTGCATACCTTCCGGTGAAAGGCCTCCAGGCTCTTATCAAGACCATCTACACAGTTAAGCGTAGGCTCAATTCAAAGCTGGAAATTGAAGGAATACTGCTCACTATGGTAGACGGACGCACCAATTATGCCAAGGACATTGCCCACGAAGTTAATGAGGTATATGGAAAGAGCCTTCCGGTATTTCCTGTAGAGATACCTCTTTCAATCAGGGCTGCGGAAACAAGCGCAGTCAGCAAGAGCATTTTTGAGCATGATCCCAAAGGCAAGGTTGCAGCAGCTTACTCAGCACTTACAGATATCGTGCTGAAGAATGCATAAGGAGGATGAGCAGATGGCAGTTAAAAGAGAACAGATCAAATTCGAGTCAGTGGAGCAGCTTTTAGGAGCTCCAATAACAGGCGAAACTACTATTGAGATTGAAATCAACCACATCACTCCGTTCAAAGGTCATCCCTTCAAAGTTATCGATGACAGCCGCATGGAAGAGCTGGTAAAGAGCATTGCTGTAAATGGTGTCCTTACTCCTGTGATAGTTAGAGAAAGCACAGATCCCGGCAAATACGAGATGATCTCCGGTCACAGAAGAATGCATGCTGCAAAGCTGGCAGGACTTATTACGATACCTGCAGTGATCAAGAAATACACTGATGATGAAGCTGTTATAGCCATGGTGGACGCTAACGTCCAGAGGGAAGAGATTCTTCCAAGTGAAAGGGCCTTCTCCTTAAAGATGAAGCTGGCAGCAATCAGCAGGCAGGGCGAGCGTACTGATTTAACTTGTGGCAATAATTGCCACAAGTTGGATGATGCAAGAAACAAGTCCAGAGCCATAGTTGGCAAGGACGCAGGAATGAGCGAGAGGTCGGTTCAGAATTACATAAAACTGACAGAGCTTGTTCCCGATGTACTTAACCTCGTAGATCAGAAGAAAATCGGCGTGACTCTTGGAGTTGATATCGCCGGATTCGATAAAGAACTACAGGGCTGGATTTACGAGTATTACAGAGATAACAACTTTTTAAAGCCTGTTCAGATACAGGCATTGAAAGATACACCTAACATCGAGAATATTGCCCAGAGAACCATGATTCAGATAATGAACGATGCTCTCCCTGAGAACAAGGGCAAAACTGATGGCAAGGTCACTCTTTCAGAAAAGAAACTAAACAAGTACTTTCCACCACATTTCAGCAGCAAACAGAGAGAAATGGTAATCGTTGGCCTGCTTGAAAAGTGGCATGAAGAACAAAAATAAAACATGTTGGGAGGAACATTCCGTGGGTAAAAAACTTGATTTAAACTACTTCTATGGTCAGGAGTCTGACCAGTTCAACTTCATAAGGATTCCAAAGCCTCTTTTATATGATCCCATGTATAAAGAGATAACTCTGGAGGAGGCTGTTACTTATTCCATGCTTCTCGACAGAATGAGCCTGTCTATCAAGAATAACTGGTTTGATGAGCTTGGCAGGGCATATGTGTACTGCTCAATAGAAACAATCATGGAGTTTTCAAATCGTGGTAGAAACAAAGCCGGGGATATCTTAAAGCACCTTGATGAGATTGGGCTCATTGAAAAGGTTCTTATCCCCGGTAGAGGTCTCAAGATCTATGTCAAAAACTTCATTCCTAAGGATGCACCAAAATTTGAAAACCAAACTTTGGGTAAAGCTGAGGAAGTATTATCTGGAATGGAAGAGTCTAATGAAGACTACGATGATTACGAAGAGGCTGCCCCAAATTCAAATGGGGGTGTTTATATTCTAAATGACCTTGCCCAAGAAGTAAACAGCACTGTTTGCGAAGTAACTGACACCCATCCTCAGAATAAATCGGGGGTCGTTTATTTTTCAAACACAAATAAGAACAATATAAATAATAACATTTTTAATAATACCAAATCTAATCAGACCATATCTATCATTGACGACAGGACAAAGAAAGGATTGGAAGGGGATGAGATGGGATATGCAGCAGTAATCCGTGAGAATATCGAGCTTGATTCTCTCAAAGAGCGCTTTCCCAGTGATGCAGACTTTATCCAGGGATTATATGATCTGATTCTTGAGACAGTCCTTACCAAGAGTGATACCATCGTTGTTGCCAGCAATGAGTACTCTGCTAACTTTGTCAGAGGCAAGCTCCTTAAGCTCAATTACTATCACATCAAGTACGTGCTGAACTCTTGGAAATCAAAAGTGGATAAGCCAAGGAATATCAGAAAGTATCTGTTGGCAGCTCTGTTCAACGCACCAAGCACCTTGGGAGCAAATAAGCAGGTGGAAATCAATCATGACAGGGCATTGTTAGAGGACATGGATGATCTGGAGTGGGCTTGTGACAATTAAAGTGTTGACAAAGTACGCAATGCGTTTATATAATTGAGTTAACAGCACAAACGCATTGCGTACTTGGATTGGAGGGGCATTATGAAAAACGATTATAAGCTCAACATTGAAGGGCTGGATTTGCACATAGAATATGACAAAAAGGATGTTAAGAAGGACCAGGCTGATCGGATCCAGGCATACGAGATTAAAGCTGTCCGCGAAAAGACCGGCATGAACCGCAAGGATTTTGCTGACTGGCTAGGCATCCCATATAGAACCATCTCCGACTGGGAGCATGGCGAGAGAAAAATGCCTGACTATGTATTAAGGCTCATAGCATACAAGGTTAAGATGGAGTACGTTGAAAAGAGGTGATCTGAATGTTTGTACTGAAACTGTTGATGAAAGTATTATTACTTCCGGTATATCTGTTTATAACGTTTATCACATTCATGGTGAACTTCGCATCAGTGATGGGATCAGTAATCGTGGGATTGTACTTCTTTCTCATGATTCTCCTGCTCCTATGGATGGGAGTCCATCATGACTGGCTCGGAGTTGGAATCGGACTTGGATTCAGCTTTATAGCATATCTTGGAAGCGTAGCTGCTCTGGCAGTGAACGGCCTCCTGCAATCGCTCTCAGATAAGATGGGAGCAGTGATTTTTTCCTAATAAGCCCACGGAATGACTGCATGGTAGTGTGAAAAGCTACTGTGCAGTTTTTTATTAAAGGTATTGAGTTGCTGAATATGTATTATTGAATAACCGGAGTTGATATGATAGTATTTCATTTGTGCTACGAAATAGGTTAAACTGATCTTGGTGACACAAAGCCATAGGGCCTATTACTAGATAGCAGGTTGCATTGTTGAGATGATATGGCGGTGCTAATGCATTGCTTTTTGTGACTGATTAAAATAAGGAAGAAATATGTTCTGTACAAAGTGTGGCGCAGAAGCCGGAGAGGGAGCAAAATTCTGTAGGAAATGCGGTAATCCAATATCACAGAAAATTCATTTCGCTGATAATAGTGATGTGGTTATAGATGTGGTTTCTGAAGCAGAATTTACTGAGGGAGAGTCTACAAGTCTTGCAACTCAAAAGAAAGAAGTTCCGCAACTGAATTATATAGAAAAATATAATGGCGAAGAAAAGGTTTTTCCATTTCTTGAAACCGAATTGCATGTCCCCAAAGAACTGGATTCTTTTATGTATTACCGGAATAGCTTTAAACAAAATGCAATAATACAATCTGGAATTACTAAGCAGGAGTATGGCGAACAAGTATTCTGCTTGGATCAATTTTTCGATTTGTTTCCCAAAATCTATTTCAACAATCTAAAACCTTTGTTAGAGAACGCTTTTAGTATTATTCTGAGTTATGGGGTCTATGATATCACAGGAGAAGATTTTGCAAATCAGCATATGGATGATTTTTGCTCTGTGAATGATACCTATAAAACATTACAGGAAGCATTCAATAACACATTGATAAAAAATGAAAATGCAATTCACAATAAATATGCAAATATTCCTAATATAGGTTTTATCGGCGGAATCGGAACTATTTTGGCTGTGGAAGCTGCAAATTATGCAATTAAATCTTCATATGAGTCATCTTTGAGAAATGTAAATGTTAACCAAGCTCAAAGACTTGAATTATATAACAGAATTGACTTTGATATGCTCATGAACCAGATTTACAGAGATTATTGGAATGTATCGTTCTCTCTTTGCTATCGCCTTAACACTCATGGGTGTGGAGTATGGTATCCGACAACCGAAGGTAATGCTCGGGCAGAAGGATTAATGAAAAATCTTCAGGCGGGACTTATTCCGGCAAGCGAGCAAGTGAATGTGCTTCTGCAGGTCTTTAACAGTCGGCCTATTCAAGGGTCATTATTTGGATATTTAAGGCGCAATTATCCAGGTGATGCGGATATCGAGGAAATATGCAAGTATTTCGGATTTTGAATGATTATATATAGGTAGATGATAGCTGCATGGTGGTGTAATAGCCACTGAGCAGCTTTTGTTTTATCTATATATAATCAATCCTTTACCGTTTTTTAATATGTGGATGATACAATTAGTATGGAAGCGTATAGACTATGCTAGGTCATATAGCATGCTCGTATGCCAAAAATTGTAGGGAAAGGTCGAGAATGAAAAACAGGATATTTTGTTTGGCTGTGATTGTGGCTCTTACTTTGTGCTCTTGCGGACAAGCATCAGAGAAGGATTATAAGAGTGTAGAAGCTAATCTACAAAATAGTAATGATATTGTAGATAGTGGTTCTTTATTAAGCGAGGCCTCTGCTCAGGATGATGAATATGAAAAAAGCGATGAGGATTCTTCAATAGAGAGTGAGTCTCTGGAAGAGTCTCTAGAAGAAAGTGATACCGAGGAAATAAAAGAAGAACTAAAAGAGGAAGAGAAGGATGATGTGGTTTTAAAGTTTGTTGATGTGTTTGGGGAAGAGTATGAAACCACAATTAAAGCCGATGTTCCTAAGCATGACTATTTGGATTCCAGTTTTAGTAGGGATGGGAATCTTCTTACATATGACGACAATCAGTATACATCAAGATTTGGTATAGACGTATCCAAACATCAGGGAAAGATTAATTGGGAAAAAGTTAAGTCGCAAGGTGTTGAATTCGCCTTTATAAGAATAGGTTATAGAGGCTATGGGAAGTCGGGAAGTATAAATCTTGATCAGAGGTTTTATGAGAACATAAAAGCTGCGCAAGCAGCAGGGATTGATGTTGGAGTTTATTTTTTTTCACAGGCAATAAATGAAGAAGAAGCATTGGAAGAGGCCAAGTTTGTTATTGATAGTTTAGAAGGTTATGAACTGCAACTTCCTGTTGTATATGATCCTGAAAGCATTTTGGATGATGTGGCTAGGACAGATGATGTATCTGGCGAGCAATTCACAAAAAACACAATAGTTTTTTGCGATGCTATTAGTGAGAATGGATATGAGCCGATGATATATAGCAACATGCTTTGGGAGGCTTTTAATTTTGATTTAAGTCAGTTGACAGAAATTCCTATATGGTATGCGGACTATGAGGAACTGCCGCAGACGCCATACCATTTTGCCTTTTGGCAATATACAAATGAAGGACGTATTAGCGGAATTGATGGAGCAATGGATTTGGATATTCAGATAATGAAAAAATAGAGATGATATCACTACTTCCTGGAAGGAGAAACAAACCATGTATTGTAAAGAATGCGGTGCAACAATTAAGGATGGAGTTATGTTTTGCCCAAAGTGTGGGAGCGCGGTAGAAAAAGCAGATGAATCTGCATCAGTTTTAAGTAAACCACAGAAAAATAATAAAGAGAAAGTTATTTTAGATTCAGGACAACGTACAATACGTACTATTTCTGCAATTGTGATTGCGCTTAGCATAATTGTGATTATTGCTACGGGTATATTAAGGTATGCAGTTAAAGGGCCGGAAGATGTTATAAAAGACTTCTTTAAGGCATGTAATAATGTTGATTTCGTTGGCGTGCTTGATTGCCTGGATCCTTCTACAGCTAAGGAATACAAAATAGCAGTAGACCTTCTTGGAGGATTATCTGGATTGGGGGTTGACTCGGAATCAGTATCGGATTTAGGTGGGATGTTTTCTGAATTCAATGATATAGATATGAAAATTCTCGACATGGAGACGGAATATATCATTGATGGTGATAGGAAGAAGATAGATTTATTTGGAATATCTAAAATAACTGCAACGGATGCAGAAATCTTCTGCACATATATGGTGGGGGGAGAGGAGCAGACAGACACATTGGAATTGCACAAATACAATGGGAAATGGAAAATTAAGGGCGAATATGCCAAATAACAAATAATTTGTATAACGTTACTTATGAACAGATACTTGTAAGCGTATATAAACAAGGCTTATATCAACCAAAGAAAACAAGAGGATAAACTATGTATTGCAAAAAGTGTGGTGCGAAATTAAACGATGATGCTTTATTCTGCCCCAAATGTGGGAACAGAGTTAAGACAGAATCAAGCGATGATAAAACAATATCAAGTGAATCTGAAGAAAAAGAAAATAACGACAAAGTACAGGAACAGAGCAATGAACAAGTAATAATAGAGGATGCAAACACAGGTGAAAAAGCCGATAACAATAATGATGAGTTGTCATCTGAGGTAATAATTGCAAAGCAAAAAAAGACAACCAATATAATGGCTATAACAGCAGTGATGGCACTTGTTCTGGCATGTGCGTTTGTTTTTATTGGGAATCCGGCATTAAAGTCCAAGAGTAATAGTAGTGGAGATGATGAAATCCAAAATGAGCAGAAAGAGTCAGCTGAAAAAAATGAAAGTGCCCTGGAAAAACAACAATCTACGCTGGATGAGACGGAAACAGTAACAGATGTTAATAATTCTGACATTGCTAATGAAGAATATGTCTCTGCTTTATCTGAAATCCCAGTTGACTTAATGGATAAACTGAAAGCACAGACCACGGATAACATTGTCGCATATGCTGCCAGCCATTGGGAAGATAATGTTAGTGTGGCTGAAACAGAGTATATTGGCTCTTATCTTCTTAGGAAAAAAGATGGAATAAATGCAAAATATGAGAATATTATATATGTAGTCTACGCTGTTAGAGCTGCTATTAAAACAGATTCTGGTAGAGAGCAGAACACTACAGTCTTGTTTTATACTTCGTTCTATGATTTAAAGAAAAGTGGAGCAGGTAGTGTGGAGACGGACATAGGCAATTACCAGATTCCTGGGAATTCATTTGACGTCACGATAAATAATGATGGAAAGAAGCAACGATATAGCTTTACAGGATATGAGAACGTAGATAGCATGTATAAGGATCTTGTTCTAAAAAGCCTAGACCAGTATTCGTGTGATGGCGAAGTTGTATATGAAGAAGTTGTCGATAATGATGAAGAGTCTTTAAATGAGGAATTTGGCATTGATCCTAGCACTGTAGAAGATTATTCAGCAAATCTTAACTTGGAAGCATATGAATATTTTGATTCTGGAATAGCTGATTTTAATTTCAGGTATCCGCTTTATCTATACAATAATGTGACTAAGAGCGAGGACGCTTTTTCGGCAGATTATGGAACTAATGTGGTCACATACACCTTTACTGGAAGTGAAGGGTCAAGACTTATTTATTCGCTTACCAGTAGGGATGATAGTAGATCTATTAAAGAAATGTCCAAATACGTGTATACGAAAGAAACGAATACCCTGATTGACAGTGCAGATATTGTCAATTCCGTCTCAGGTGATCATGGGAAGGTCATAGTAACAGGCTGGGAAGATGCTACAAAAGAGTTTATTATCTATGACATGATTAAAATTGAGGGTGATTATATCCTTCAAATGAAAGTCTATATGCCTGACTTTACAGATGATAATGATAAAAATGAAAAATCATATGTAACAGAGTGTGATTATAGATACTGTGGATTCTCAGATTCAAAGTATGCAGCAAGAACTTATGAAGAATATTTGGAAGCTAATCAATAAAATAATACTAATTTGAGTCCATTTGAGTCTCTGTGATGCCACATTGAGTCCTACTGGTTATTTACGAACTTTTTTCAGTATGATATTGTTATAATGCACCAAGAAATGTGAGATACGAAATCACACATTCCCTGGTGCTTTTCTTTTGCGCAAAAGAGCCTGGCAAATACGAGGCGCTGGTTTGTGATCTACATGGTCGCAAGTCGGCGTCTTTTTTGTTGCCACAAATAACAAATCATATGGAGGAAACAAGAATTGGATTTTGAAGAGTTTAGAGAGCAGTTCAAAGATGATATTGCGGAGAGACTTTATGGCGATGGCTACGGCAGCATGGAGTTCCAGGATCAGGAGACAAGAAAGGTCAATGAGAAGTATGAGAGCACCTGCATTAAGCCGGAGGGGAGCAACGTTGGTGTGAACCTCAATGTTGAGGCTGCCTACAATGCTTATCAGGACGGCACGCCATACGATGAGATCGTTGACAGCACGATCAAGGTTGTTGAGAACGGCCTGGACAACATGCCAAGAGGCGACTTTGAGCAGATCAAGAATTATGACACTGCCAAAGAACGCCTCACAATGGAAGTTGTGGCTATTTCCGGCAACGAGGAGATGCTTGCAAATCTCCCACATAAGGAAATGGAGGACATGGCTGTTATCTACAGGCTCGATGCCAGTGATATCGCAGGTCAGAATGCTTCAATCGTTGTGACTAATCAGATGGTTGATAGCTACGGCATCACTCCTGAGCAGCTTCATGCGGATGCACTTAAGAACGCACCTGAGATCAAGCCCGTTGTTATCGAGGGCATGGCTGAAGTACTTGCAAAGCAGATGGGAGTTGAAGACCTTGAGATGCTTGGTCTTAACATTCCACCTGAGCAGGAGAAGATCTTTGTTGCTTCTGTAGAGGGTAATGTCCATGGTGCAGGTGTCATAGCATACACCGATTTTATGGATCAGGCTGCAGAGCGAGTCGGTGGCGATTTTTACCTGCTTCCATCCAGTCGGCATGAGGTTCTTTTAGTTCCCGATGATGGAACTATTGACCTTAAGTCTCTTGAGAACATGGTCCGTGAGGTAAATGCAACCACAGTAAGTGCCGAGGACAAGCTTACCGACAGCGTATATCACTACGATTCACAGGAAAAGGTCTTTGAGCTTGCTGAAAAGTACGTTGATCGTCAGCGTGACATCGACAAGGCTAAGACTGCGGAGAAAGACGCAGTGAAGCCGGACCCGGAGGTTTCGCCAAAGGATCCTGTAGCGCCAAATATCAAGGCATCTGTGGACAAAGCGGAAGCCAAGGCTGAGGAAAAAGAGGCAGAGCCCACCGAGAGAAAGTCGGTGCTGGCAGACCTTAAGGCCAAGAAGGAGCAGGTCTCAGCTCAGCCAAGGAAAGAAGTAGATAAGTCTAAGCATAAGAGTCAGGAACGATAACAAATCACCATGGGTGCCAGCAGAAATGCCGGCACCCTTTATCTTAGGAGGAAAAAGACATGTCACAGGCATATAACAGAGAAGTATACAGCGGCGGAAAGGTAAGCCTTGGCTGCACTAATGAGCCGTCACTTGCAAATGTAACACCGCATAACTGCAAAACACCCTGCGTTTATGGGAAAGCAACACCCTTCTGTTTTCCATGCATGGCCAAGATCCTTGCTGATGGCAGGAGGAAAACCGCTTGATGAATGAAGAGGTAGCAAAAGAGAGCATCCGGTTTGCCTTCAACATTTCAAGACTCACCATTCATACTCTCATAAAAGGCCTTCGTGAGGCACATAAAGTGCTGAAAGAGAACAAGGACAAGACCGGTAAGGGGCAGCAGACTGTGAAGCAGCTTATAAAGCAGGGACAGGGTGCTACAAGCCTTGAAGTCAGTGGCGAGTCTATGAGGCAGTTCAAGAGACTCTGTAATAAGTATGGTCTGGATTTTGCCATTGTAAAGAACAAGGAGAACGATCAAGCCAGATATACAGTCTTTTTCAAGGCAAAAGACACTGATGCCATAACCCGCGTTCTGGATGAGTACACGGCAAAGCTCATGAAGAAAGAAGCAGGACTGGAAAAGACCAGCACCCTTAAGAGACTCCGTGAGCTCAAGGCAAGGTGCGACAAGATTCCTCATAAGAACAAGCACAGGGCAAAGGAGCAGGCACGATGAAAATCAGTATTGATAGAAAGACCAAAAGAATGGTCCTTCTTAACGTTCCGTATGTACTGGTAGGACTGTTCTGTACTAATTTTGGTGAGGCTTTCAGGATTGCATCGGGCAATAATCTGTCAGAGAAGATACAGGGGATGGTGGTATATGGCGGCTTTTCAAAGGCTTTTGCCAATATAGCGCCAAGCCTACACCCTTTTGATATCCTCTTTGGAGCCTGTTGCGGCGTTGGCCTGCGACTTGCGGTTTACATCAAGGGCAAGAATGCCAAGAAGTTCAGACATAATGAGGAATATGGTTCTGCAAGGTGGGGTAAGTCCGAGGATATTGAGCCCTTTGTGGATGAGAAATTTGAAAACAATGTGATTCTCTCCCAGACAGAGCGCATTACCATGAGCAGTAGACCATCGGAGCCAAAGTATGCCAGGAATAAAAATGTCCTGGTTGTCGGTGGTTCCGGTTCCGGTAAAACACGTTTTTTTATAAAACCGAACCTCCTGCAGATGCATAGTTCCTATGTTTTGACTGATCCGAAAGGTACTCTGATTCGGGAAGTTGGGATGGCATTTTTGAGAAAGGGGTATAAAATAAAAGTGTTCAACACCATCAATTTCTCTAAATCCATGAGATATAATCCGTTTGAGTACATCCATTCGGAAAAAGATATCTTGAAGCTCGTAACTACGCTGATTGCCAACACCAAAGGTGAAGGAAAAGGCGGCGATGAATTTTGGGAAAAAGCCGAGAAACTGCTATATACAGCGCTTATTGGCTACATCTATTATGAAGCTCCCAAGGAAGAGCAGAACTTCGCTACACTGTTGGAATTTCTTAATTCCATGGAAGTAAGGGAAGACGATGAGTCATTTAAAAATGCCGTCGATATTATGTTTGATGAGCTTGCAGCCAAGAAGCCCGAGCACTTTGCTGTAAGGCAATATGCCAAATATCGCCTTGCGGCCGGCAAGACAGCTAAATCGATTCTCGTGAGCTGTGGTGCAAGACTTGCTGCATTTGATATAGCAGAGCTTCGTGAGATCACCAAGTATGATGAACTGGAGCTTGATAAGATAGGAGATGAGAAGACAATCCTGTTTCTGATCATGTCAGATAATGATGCAACCTTCAATTTCCTAATATCCATGGTTTACAGCCAGCTCTTTAACCTGCTGTGCGAAAAGGCAGATGATGTCTATGGAGGAAGGCTCCCTGTTCATGTAAGATGCCTTATTGATGAGGCCTGTAACATCGGACAGATACCAAACCTTGAAAAGCTCATGGCAACAATCCGAAGCCGTGAGATATCAGCAGCCCTTGTCATTCAGGCAAAGTCGCAGCTTAAGTCAATCTACAAGGATAACGTGGACACGATTGTAGGCAATTGTGACAGCCAGATTTTCCTTGGAGGTTCGGAACAGACTACTCTCCGGGACCTTAACACCCTTTTGGGGAAGGAGACCATTGATCTTTATACCACCGGTGAATCCAGGGGAACATCGGAGAACCACAACACCACCTATCAGAAAAAAGAGCATGACCTTATGAGTATTGATGAGCTCGCTGTTATGGATGGTAACAAATGTATTGTTCAGGTGAGAGGCGTAAGGCCTTTCTTATCTGATAAATATGATCTGACACGGCATCCCAACTATGGGCTTACAGCCGATGCAGACGAGAGGAATACCTTCAATGTACAGGATTTCCTCAATCACAAGTTAATATTGAAACCTGGTGACAGCTACAACGTCATCAAAGTACCAGAGGGAGATAAAAGCCAGCAGAAGAGTCGCTAAAGGGCTCATCAGCGGGGGCTTTTTTCTTTTGTCCGAATTTCGGACAGATACGGCCGTATAGCATGGGCGAGTCGACGCGCCTGTGCACGCAACTATTAACCAGTTTCACCGGCATCACAGCAAAACGAGTGGTGTCGCTAACCAACAAAAATTATTGGAAGGAGAAGTACAAGATAATTGAGCTAATTTGCATGCAATTATTTTGGAAACAATCGAAATGTCATTTTTTACATCAGCAATCGGAACCTTACAGACCGTCACAGTGGCCCTTGGAGCCGGGCTCGGAGCATGGGGAAGCATTAACCTCCTTGAAGGTTATGGCAATGACAACCCTGGGGCAAAGTCTCAGGGCATGAAGCAGCTCATGGCTGGAGGAGGCGTTGCCCTTATCGGAACTACGCTTATTCCCTTGCTTGCAGGTCTCTTCTAAGGAGTCCCAGGGAATGAACCCAGGGCGGCACGGACGACAGTTACAAACGCTGAAAGCCATGCCGCTACTGGCTTCATAGCGGTTCCCAAGGTATGAGCAGTTTAGCTCACTACCATACGAAAAACTACATACCTGGAGGCGGCGATAAAAACCGCCTTCAAACCACTAAAAATCAATAGGAGGACAGTTTGGATACAGTATTAGCAGAGATAGAAGAATGGCTTAAATCGATGCTTGTTCCGGCGGTAATGGAGAAGCTGACCAGCATGTTTAATTCAATAAACAGTGAAGTTGGTAGCATTGCTTCCGATGTCGGGACTACTCCATATGGGTTTTCTCCAAGTATTTTCAACATGATCAGGAACATTTCCGAGACGGTAATCATGCCAATTGCGGGGATAATCCTGACATTCATTGCGTGTTATGAACTTATTCAGCTGATTGTCAGCTATAATAACCTGGCTAATTTTGAAACCTGGTTCATTTTCAAATGGGTATTCAAGACAGCCATAGCAGTTACTCTTATAACTCACACCTTTGATTTCACCATGGCAGTATTTGATGTGGCACAGCGTGTAATAAATAGCTCTGGTGGACTAATAGCAGGCTCCACGGCAGTTGATGCATCAGCACTGGCAGCAATGGAAGCTACTATAGAAGCCATGAATCCATTTGCCATATTTGGCCTGTGGCTTCAGTTATCAATCATAGACGTACTAACATGGATCCTTTCAAAGCTTATCTTTGTTATCATCTATTGTCGTATGATTGAGATCTACATGTACGTATCTCTTGCGCCTATCCCCTTTGCAACCTTTGGAAACAAGGAACAGAGCATGATAGGACAGAACTACATGAGAAGCCTTTTTGCACTTGGCTTCCAGGGATTCCTCATCATGATATGTGTAGGCATTTACGCTATGCTGGTCTCATCAATCTCTTTTTCATCAGATATCATCGGTTCAGTCTGGGGCATGGTGGGCTACACATTGCTTCTGGCATTCAGTATATTCAAGACAGGCTCTATAGCACGTTCAATATTACAGGCACACTAAGGAGGAACTATGGCAGCATCATATATTAGTGTTCCAAGAGATCTTACCAAGGTAAAAAGCAAAGTCTTTTTTGGTCTGACCAAAAGACAGCTCATATGTTTTTCAGTGGCGGCACTAATCGGAGTACCGTCATTTTTTTTGATAAAAACTATTGCGCAGGTCAACGTGGCAGTGATGGGAATGATGGTAATAATGATGCCATTTTTCTTTTTTGCCATGTACGAAAAGAACGGACAGCCCTTGGAAGTAATTCTTGGCCACTTCATTCTGCAGGTCTTCATAAGACCAAAGAAACGACCATACAAGACAGATAATTACTATGCAGCGCTTGAAAGACAGGCTGCAGCGGAAAGAGAGGTAGATAAAATTGTTCGTACTTCCATGGAAGAAGGATAAAGACACCAGGGAGTTTGTCATGCCGGAGGGCTTAAGTAAACAGGAGCAGGAAGAGGTAAAAGAGATCATCAAAAGTGCCCAGCGCGATGATGGAACTCCGAGGACAGCCCAGCAGACAATTCCCTTTGACAGAATGTTTCAGGACGGCATCTGCAGGGTGGGGCTTGATTACTATACCAAGACTATACAGTTTCAGGACATCAACTATCAGCTGGCACAGCAGGATGATAAGACAGAGATTTTTGAGGAGTGGTGCAGCTTCCTTAACTTCTTTGACAGCTCAGTAAGCTTCCAGTTGTCTTTTATGAACCTGGCTACAGACGCAACAGATTTTGAGAAAAAGATAGCGATTCCGCATCAGAAGGATGGCTTTAATGATGTAAGAGATGAGTATTCCACAATGCTCCTACATCAGATGGAAGCCGGTAATAACGGCCTTACCAAGACCAAGTATCTCACATTTGGAATTCATGCAGATTCTATGAAGAATGCAAAGCCAAGGCTGATTCATATTGAAATGGATATCCTCAATAACTTCAAGCGTCTTGGAGTTCAGGCACAGACCTTGAACGGCTATCAGAGACTTGAGCTCATGCATAAAGAGCTTCATATGGGCGATAAGGCAAGATTCCACTTTGACTGGAAATATCTTGTGGGCAGCGGACTTTCGGTAAAAGACTTCATTGCTCCAAGCGGCTTTGAGTTTCCTACCGGCAGGTACTTCAAGATGGGCGATCTGTACTGCGCCATGAGTTTTCTCTCCATAGATGCATCTGACATCAGTGACAGAATGCTGGCAGATTTCCTTGGTACGGAGTCCAGTCAGATTGTTACTATGCACATCAGGTCGGTTGACCAGACAGAGGCTATTAAGACCATCAAGCACACAATCACCGAGCTTGACCGCTCCAAGATAGAAGAGCAGAAAAAGGCTGTTCGCGCCGGGTATGATATGGAGATAATTCCCTCAGACCTTGCTACTTACGGCAATGATGCGAAAGCTCTTTTAAAAGAGCTCCAGTCCCAGAATGAGAGAATGTTCCTCTTAACCTTCATGGTGATGAACACAGGAAGAACCAAGGAAGAGCTTGAAAACAATATCTTCCAGGCTGCATCAATAGCGCAGAAGCATAACTGCAACCTTGTTCGTCTTGATTTCCAGCAGGAGCAGGGATTGGTTTCGAGCCTTCCCCTTGCCTATAACGAGGTGGAGATTCAGCGCGGCATGACTACTTCAAGCACAGCTATCTTTGTTCCATTTACGACACAGGAACTGTTCCAGGATCACAGGGGAGCTTTGTATTATGGGCTTAATGCTCTTTCTAACAATCTTATCATGGTGGACAGGAAGCTCCTTAAGAACCCTAATGGCCTTATTCTTGGTACTCCCGGATCCGGTAAGTCTTTTGCAGCAAAAAGAGAAATTGCAAATCTCTTTCTCGTAACAGACGATGATATCATCATATCAGATCCTGAGTCGGAGTACGCTTCCCTGGTGCAGATGCTTGACGGTCAGGTGGTGAAGATAAGCCCACAGTCAAAGCAGTATATCAACCCCATGGACATCAACATGAACTACTCTGATGATGATAATCCCGTAGCACTTAAGGTGGATTTCCTGTTATCCCTGTGTGAGCTGATCATTGGCTGTAGGGATGGACTTCCTCCGGTGGAAAGAACTGTAATAGACAGGTGCGTAAGGCGTGTATATCAGAGGTATTTCGAGAATCCAATTCCGGAGAGGATGCCTATACTGGAAGACCTCTATGATGAGCTACTTAAGCAGGAGGAAAGAGAAGCCAAGCAGGTAGCAGCGGCTCTTGAAATCTATGTCAAGGGTTCCCTCAATGTCTTTAACCACAGGACAAATGTGGAACTGGAGAACAGGCTCGTGTGCTATGACATCAAGAACCTGGGCAAGCAACTCAAAAAGATCGGAATGCTCGTTATCGAGGATCAGGTCTGGGGCAGAGTCTCGGCCAACAGGGAAAGCGGAAAGTCCACCAGATACTATATGGATGAGATGCATCTGCTCCTTCGTGAAGAGCAGACAGCGGCCTACACCGTGGAGATTTGGAAGAGATTCCGTAAGTGGGGAGGTATTCCGACTGGTATAACCCAGAACATAAAGGACTTCCTGGCATCCAAAGAGGTTGAAAACATCTTTGAAAATTCAGACTTTATCTACATGCTTAACCAGGCCGTTGGCGATAGAGCAATCCTCGCCAAGCAGCTCAATATCAGCCCTCATCAGCTCTCGTATGTAACACATTCGGGAGAAGGTGAAGGGCTTTTGTTTTATGGAAACGTTATCCTGCCATTTGTCGACAGATTTCCAAGAGATACCAAGCTCTACAACATCATGACGACAAAATGGACCGACAAAATCGAGGAAGGAAGCAGTGGAGAATAAGGAAAACAGGCAAGTTAAACATGGCAATAAGCTTAAAAATGAAGATACAGCCAGAGATTATTATGGCAAGTCACTACGAAGTAAGAAAGCTGATACGCGCCTTACAGAAAAAGAGATCAAGAAGTCCAAGCAGCTGAAACAACAGTCAATGATAGCTGCCAGGCAGTTTGCAGGTAAAGCAGCGGAAACTGTCCAAAGTGCTTCAGATACTTCCGGCAGGGAAGATACCTGCAACAATACAGAGGTGGCACAGGATGCTATCTCTGAAACAGGATATGTGTTGGAGACATCTGTGGGATTTGTGGCTTCTAAAATCAAGGGAGCCAAGTACGGCAATCGCATCCATGATCGTAAGGACAAGGCTACAGAAACAAAGACGGCTACTAACCGCATGAAAAAGGAGATGCAGAAGAAGGCTGCAGAGCAGACCAGAAAGGAAGCTGAGAGTGTCGGGAAGGCGGGCAAAAAGCTCACTGACAAGGCTGAGGACATGATAGGTAAGATTGGAGAAATGCTCATTGAGTTTATCCAGGACAACCCGACGCTTGCATTTACAATCATTGTCGTTTTGCTTTTGCTGGTGTTTATCTGTGGGACTTTTTCATCCTGCGGAGCATTCGCTGGAGCAGGTCAGAATGTGACTATAGCTACAACGTATACGGCGGATGATGAGGAAATTCTGAACGTGGATGACGATTACACCGAGTTGGAAGAGGGCATTCAGGATGAGATTGATGATATTGAATCTGATTACCCGGGGTATGACGAGCATGTCTTTAACCTTGATGAGATAGGACATAACCCATATCAGCTGGCAGCAATCCTCACAGTAATCTTTGAGGATTACACAAGGGATGAGGTACAGGCTAAGCTCCAGGAGATTCTTGATCTTCAGTATGAGATATCCATTGAGGAAGAGGTTGAGACCAGAGAGCGTGAGGTGGAAGATACCAGATGGGTTGAGGATGATTCCTATGCCGAGGGTGGCTACTATGAGGATTACACATACATGGAAGAGTATGAATATTATATTTTGAACGTCACTCTGACCAACCACACATTGGATGAAGTAGTCCATGAACTGGGACTTGATGATGATCAGCTGGAGCGTTACGAAATACTTCTTGCCACCTATGGAAATAAGAAATATCTCTTTGAAGATGATATCTATTCTGTCAGGGATCCGGGAGAACTTGGAAACTACCTTGTACCGGGAGAGTACCTTACGGATGAGGAATTTGCGAGGATGATGCGCGAAGCGGAGAGGTATCTTGGTACGGATTACGTCTGGGGCGGCTATAGTCCAACAGATGGTTTTGATTGCTCAGGGTTTGTGAGCTATGTCATAAATCACTGCGGAAATGGCTGGGATGTTGGCAGACAGACTGCTAATGGACTTAAGAACATGACAGCCAGAGTTGATGCATCAGATGTAAAACCAGGCGACCTTGTCTTTTTCAGAGGTACATATAACACAAGTGGCGCGAGCCATGTCGGCATAGTTGTTGACCCGGTGAACAAGATCATGATCCACGCCGGTAATCCAATAAAGTATTCATGTTACGACACAAATTACTGGCGCTCACATGCGTATTGCTATGGAAGAATTAACCACTAATGGAGGGAAAAAGAGATGTTTGCAAAGTTAGATAGACTGCGTGCTGAACATAAAAAGGCGCTGCAGAAATTGGAGGAAGCTCAGAAAAAGGTTGATGAGACAGCTGCAAGGGTAAAAGAGGAAGAGGCTACAGAGGTTCTCAATATAGTAGCTGATATGAACTGGACACCTGAGCAGCTATCGGAATTTGTTAAGCAAAAGAAAAATACTGACAAGCCGACCTTTGGAGCAGGAGGCAATGGTTTTATAAAGAAAAATGAGGAGAAAAGAGAGGGAAACACAAATGAATAAGATCAAGATTTTTGGAATGGGAGCGGCTCTTATAGGGTCGCTCTTTTGCATGAGGCCTATAACAGCTTATGCTGGAGGTTATGATTGCAGCTGCGAAACCAAGTGCACTGAGGACTGTGTCGACGAGGACTGCCCTGTGTGCAAAGAGGACTATCATAACTGCGAAGGTGCCGAACCTGAGCCTGAGAAAGAAGAGCATTGGGGACCACTTACCCCAGATGGAAACATGACCATTGTGGATGACTACGGCTCACTTGAAGCAGGAGGTAAGCAGTTTATCACTGTTGTTACCAAGAATGGTAACTACTTTTATATCATCATTGACCGCGATGATGACGGAAAAGAGACTGTTCATTTTCTGAACATGGTGGATGAGTCAGATCTTTTATCGCTGATGGATGAAGACCAGGTGAACGACTATATTGCCATAACTAAGGGAAAGAGTACCAAGGAGGAAGAGGTTAAGCCTGTAGTTCCTGAGCCGGAACCTGTGAAGGAAGAACCTGAGCCGGAGGAACCAAAGAAGCCGGTGAATGTTAATGGCATCATGGCAATTATACTGCTTCTTGCCCTTGCGGGTGCAGGCGGATATATGTACTTTACTACAACCAAGCATACCAAGAAGAAGCCCAAGAAGGCTGACCCGGATAAAGGTTATGTAGAGGAACCACCACTCAATCTACCAGTTGAAAAAGAGAAGGAAATCGACGTGAATGTTTCAGCAGAAGACATAAAGGAAGCTGAGGAAAGTGAGAAGGAGGCCAAGCGAAATGGATAATGACGGATGGATGGACGCAGCTCCATTTAAGGACGAGCTGCCTGAAGGCTGGTATGAGGAATCAGAAGAGGAGAAGGCTGCTGCAGACACAGCAGCCGCTCCGGAGAGTGACGTGATTGGCAGATGTCCCTGCTTCGGTTTTGATGTTGTAGACAGACAGAAGGCATACTTTTGTTCCAACTATGACTGTAATTTTGCTCTGTGGAAGAACAACAAATTCTTTCAGGCTATCTCCAAGGAGATGACCAGAGACATTGCCAAAGAGCTTATGGATAACGGTGGTGTTAGGCTCCAAGGATGTAAGTCTGTTAAGACTGGGAACTCTTTTAACTGCATAGTCAGGATGGACACCGATGCCGAGGACAGAGCGCAGTTCAGAATAGAATTTCCCAGAAAAAAGAAGAAAACGGAGGACGAATACTATGGCAGAGCTTAAGGTAGGAATGAAGATCCAAAAGTGGGATGATGTCACAGGAACAGCAACGGAGACAGTGGATGTTACCATTGAGATTCCTGATAACGGCAAACAGAATCCCCTGCGCAGCCTGGAGGATCAGATTGAACAGAACGACAATATGCTGGATGGAATCGTGAACAACCTCCCCGAGGAAACCATTGCAGAGAAGGAGGAAAGGACCTCTGTGATCAAGAAGCTTCACTCCATCGAACCAACAAGTGATGGTAGGCATAGCAAAAAACTTCACCCGGAGCTTTGCCTGTAATGAGACCTGAAGATACTTCAATTCTCATCAATATATCTTCAGCGGACAAGGCCAAGATAAAGGAGCGCATGAAAAATGCCGGCACCAAAAACATGAGCGCTTACATCAGAAAGCAGGCCATTGATGGCTATATAGTTGTCCTTGACTTGTCGGATGTAAGAGAGGTACTAAAGCTTCTTGGAGGGCTTTGCGGCAATGTAAGGCTCTATCTTAAGAAGGCAGATATGCTTGGTACAGCATCACAGGAAGATATGGAAAAGATTCTGGAGAAGCAGTCAGAGCTTCTGAATGAGATGAGAAAAATTACAAACAGGCTGGCAGAGATTTATTAGTTTATTGGCCGCAGGCATTTTGGAAACAGAGTGTCTGCGGCTCTTTTTTTAGTTGCGGACAAATGAAAAGGAGGGAAGATGGCAGCAACAAGACTTATAGCACTTCATCAGACTAAAGGGCTTTCAGTTGGTGAAACTCTGAAAGCCAGATGTAAATATGTGGAGAATCCAAACAAGACAGAAGATGGGTCTCTTATCACAGCTTATGGCTGCAGCGCGGATACAGCTGACATGGATTTTGTTACTTCAAGGAGAAGTTATGAACAGGATCAGCTCAATCCTGTGAGGGGAGATGTCATAGCGTATCAGATCAGGCAGTCCTTCAAGCCCGGGGAAATTACGCCCGAGGAAGCCAACAGAATCGGCTACGAGACCGCCATGAGATTTACTAAAGGTAATCATGCTTTCATAGTCTGCACCCATACGGACAGACCTCATATCCATAATCATATCCTATTTGACGCAGTGGATATGAAGCATGAGCATAAGTTCAGGAACTTTTTCTTTTCCGGAATCGCGCTTCAGAGATTGTCGGATATCATCTGTCTGGAGAACGGACTATCTGTAATTATTCCAAGAAAACCAAGCGAAAGAGACCAATACAAATATCCAAAGTATGAGAGTAAGAGGGACATCATCAAGGCTGATATCGACATGGCACTGAGTAAACGTCCCAAAGATTTTGATGAGTTTTTGGCCTACCTGCGGCAGCAGGAGTATGAGATAAAACGTGGAAAACATACTGCAATCCGCAGCAAAGATGGTCAGAGGTTTATTCGCTTCAGGTCACTTGGGGATGGCTATCGTGAAGATGATATTTTGAAAAAGATAGCTACCATGAACAAGGTTATACCCATTATTCAGCCACAGAAACCAAAGAAAGAGTTCGACCTTCTCCTGTCGATTCAGGATATAATCGCCAAAGGAAAAGGTCCCGGTTATGAGCTGTGGGCAAAGAAATATAATATCAAAAATCTTGCCAAGGCCCTGATTTTTTTACAGGAAAATGGAATCCGAAGCTATGATGACCTGTCAAAAAAGGCAGAGGATTCTGCTGAAAGGTTCAACACTCTTAATGCCAGAATCAAGTCTGCAGAGAAAAGAATGGATGAAATTTCTGAAATGCGTGGACATATTATTGACTATGCCAAGACTAAAGATGTCTATACTGCGTACAGACAATCAGGTTACAGCAGAGCATTTCTTGAAGAGCATCAGGCTGAAATTATAAAACATAAAGCAGCTAAAGATGCCTTTGAAAAGTTCGAGGGAAAAGAAATTCCCAGTATGAAAGAACTCAATGCTGAATTCCAAGAACTGCTCTCTCAGAAGAGGAAGGACTACTCAGAATATCATGATGCAAAAGAAAATATGCAGCGTTATAAGACAGCTAAATATGACATTGACCGCGTCCTTAATCAGGATATCGAGCGTGAGCGCGAGAGAAGCGTTCGAAGAACGCGCAGCCAAAGTCGATAAGACTTTGTATGTGAGGGGATTGGGGATGTGCCTCAACTAGCCGCAAATCTATATAGATTTGCACTGCTAGCCAACTACTGCAACGGATTACCGGGGCAACTTTTTCGCTTCTTGTTATACCCGAGCAACAAGGATAAAATATACTCAGATTAAGCGAGGATCAAGTGCCATAATGGAACAGAATTATTTAGAAATATTAAAGCAATATGGAGATTTTGAGGACCATAGGAGCGGGAGATTTGTATATCATGGGTTGGTCTATAATGTGTCATTTTGGCCCAGACGTGATGTAAATGATAGGATAATTGGAATTACACCATACCTATTTGGAAGTCTTGGTTTGAGCGATGATGAGAAGAAAGAAGCTCAGGACTATTTTGAAAATAACATAGATACTCTTTTGGGAAATGCAATTCAATTGGTATACATATCTGCGTTTTCGACAGTGCTTTCAGATCATTCCAATGACTTTGCTGCTTTCTATTATGAAGAGGATGGGAAACTGGTCTGCAAAGATGCATATGATTTTCTGTCACAGTTTTTCTGGGACAGCTCCATAGAGGTGTATGAAGAAAAATATCGTTCTGTGCTGGCAGAGCTTGAAGGAAGCAGAGGCAAGGATTATATCCAGTCGCTGTACTTTTATAAGAGAATTATTAAAGAATATGGCAGCATACCGTTAGAAGAGGCATATGACATTCTCAGAAAAAATCCGGAGAAGTTTAGAAAACAAAAAGGCATTCCAGGGTATGAGTTTGGAGATTCTGTTATCTCGATTTCAAAACCAGATATATCCCGTGAACGAGGAAACACTGACAAGAATACATTTGATTTTGTGTCCGTTGAGGTGCTTCTTCGCAGTGATCTTGGGATTACTGTGAATACGTTTGATGATTATATCAGGGATAATCTTTCAACTATCAATATGAGAGTTTGTAAGTCTCTTGACAGTGATAAACGTTTTCAAAAGTATGGTGTTCCAGCAAGCTTCTTGTCGTTGTATGCCATATCGAAGCAGGGAACAGTTGGATTGTTTTTGAAGTATGAGTTAAGGAGAGCGTAAAGGAAGGAAATATAAAGGCATATCATAATAGTTGTCTAATCATTTGTTCTATGAGTAAACGGGTGAAGCAATGGTAGTAAAAGATGTTCAAGAATATATGATTGATTGGGATTGGGAAGCCAATGCTTCGCACGGAATCAATCCGAAGGAAATAACTGTTGGTTCAAGAAAAAGAGTTTTCTGGAAATGTCATGTGTGCCATGGAAAATGGGATACTGTTATGAAAGAGCGTCGGGGATGCCCATACTGTAATGGCTTTAAAGCTCTTGCAGGATATAATGACTTGGCAACTACAGATCCAGAATTGGCTAGGCAGTGGAGTGCTGAGGACAATGATAATTTAACACCGGAGGAAGTTACAAGAGGCTCTCACAAAAAGGTTGTATGGATATGTGATAGAGGCCATAAATGGGAGGCAAGCATTCATAGCCGTACACAGGGAAGGGGCTGTCCATATTGTAATAATAGAAACACTTTAGTTGGATTTAATGATCTTGCATCTACGAGACCAGAACTGGCAGCAGAATGGAACTATGGAAAAAATGCGGGACTAACTCCTCAGGATGTTGCATATGGAACAAAGAAAATAGTGTGGTGGAAGTGTAAACTTGGTCACGAGTGGGAAGCTAGCATAAGTAATAGGTGTAGAGGTAATGGATGCCCAATATGTTCTAATAGGGTTATTGTTCCCGGTTATAATGACTTGGCAACGACAAATCCAGAACTTGCAGCAGAGTGGGATTATAGTAAAAATACAAAAGTACCAACAGAGTATTCCGCTGGGGCAAGAGCAGAAGTGTGGTGGATATGCAAACGAGGTCACAGTTGGAAGACCGCTATTGTATACAGGAGTAAGGGTAACAATTGCCCTATATGTGCAAAGGAAAGACAGGTATCTTTTCCTGAAAAAGCTGTATTCTTTTATCTCAAAAAAGTAATTGAAGATATGGAGGCAAACTATCGGTCCGAGTGGACATCATCATATGAGTTGGACATGTATAGCGAAAGCTTGAAGGTGGCTGTTGAATATGATGGAGTTTATGGACATTCTACAAAAACAGGGGTTGATAGAGACAATCGTAAGAACAAGGTTTGCGCCAATAATGGAGTTCTGCTCTTTCGGATAAGGGAAGAAAAATGTCCGCCTACAGATGATGGTGCTGTTGATTATCTTATGGATAAAGGCAATGGACTTGAAGAGGCTATACCATTTGTAATAAAAACACTTGTGGATAAAGATTTATTGGAAAAAGAAGATCTGAATAAGGTCGATGTTAATATCGCGCGTGACTCTGGCGAGATTTATTCCTTGATAGACTATTCTGAAAAAGAGAATTCTCTTCTCATAAAGGAAACTGCCATAGCCAGGATGTGGAACTACGAAAAAAATGGAAAGTTTACACCAGAGCATGTCACATATAAATCCACAAAAGTGGTGTGGTGGAAAGGCGAGTGTGGGCACGAATGGAGAAGCAATATTGCCTATGAAGTAAGCAGTGGGTTGTGTCCATTTTGTTCTGGCAAGCGTGTATTAAAGGGATTCAATGATTTAAAAACACTAAATCCGGAATTGGCAAATGAGTGGGATTATGAAAAGAATAAGCCTTTGCTTCCTGATGCTGTAACCGAAGGTAGTGGTAAAAAGGTATGGTGGCTTTGCGATAAAAACCATTCTTGGAAAGCCTCTATAGTATCTCGTAAGCGTGGTAATGGATGCCCAATATGTGCTAATAGGATTGCACAGGAGGGAGTCAATGACGTAGCATCTTCATTTCTTATAAAGGATTGGGATTATCATAAAAATCATATTTCTCCCAAGGAAGTAACCGTTGGTTCGGAGAAAAAAGTTTGGTGGATTTGCTCTGAATGCGGCACCAATTGGATTGCTCCCATAAGTGCCAGATACAATGGACGTGGCTGTCCTAGTTGTGCTGAAAAGACTAGACGAATTACGGCAGGAAATACCTATGTGAAGAGAAGTGGATCTCTTCAAGAAAAACGAAAAGATTTAATTGAAGAATGGGACTGGAGAAAGAATAATGATATCAATCCAGATCAGGTGACTTGTGGTAGTACAAAAAAGGTCTGGTGGATTTGCAAGACATGTGGGCATAAATGGTATGCTTCGATTGCTTCAAGATGTAGAAAAAATGGGGGCAGATGCCCTAAGTGTGCTGATATTAGTAGAGCTGAGAAACGGCAAGCAAAGCTGCTACAGATAGCAAATCCCCTGTCTAAAACACATCCAGAGATTGCTAAAGAATGGGATTATGAGAAAAATGGTAGTCTTTCGCCAGATATGCTTACACACGGTTCGGGAAAAAGCGTTTGGTGGAAATGTTCTACATGCGGGAAGGAATGGCAGGCTCAAATTTGTGAAAGAACACGTGCCAGAGGAAAGTGCCCTAGATGTAGTGGCAGAATTGCCAATAATTCATTTTGAAATATTTATTGAGATGCTGTAAAAAGACTTGAGTTCCCACTGTAATGGTGGGAACTTTTTGCATATGGTGGCAAAAAAAGATATAAATGGCTGACATTTTATCGTTTTTTAATATGTTGTTTAAAGATTATCGATAATTTGAATTTATAATAGAATCAGTGGTCTATATTCTGTTTTCAAGGAGGAAAAGAGATGTCTTTTTGTGATGTATGTGGAACACAGATTCCAGAAGGTTCTAAGTTTTGTCCTAGTTGTGGGGCTGAAGTAAAGGCTAAAACTAATAATGAAACAATTCCGCCACAAGAACCGCCAATAATTACAGTTGAAAATCCAGTAGTCATAGAGCAGCCTGATGTGAGTGCGAATCAGCCAGTTTATCAAACAGAGCAGGCAACAATAGGGAATCAAGTTGCTATGCCGGATACCAACGAAAAAACTATGGCGCCATGGCTTGGGTTAGGCGCGTTTGTGCTTTCAATAATTGCTATTTTTACTGGCAATGCTACCGTGACAATAATTCTATCTGTAGTAGCGTTTGTTTTGGCAATAGTGGCACTTGTAAAAAAGGGAAGGCTTAAAGGCTTTCCAATTGCAGCACTGGTTATTGCTTCGTTATGTGTAATTATTTCTATTATTGTTTTTGGAGTGGGATCTTTATTCAAGAACGGAGGATCCGAATTAGCAAAGGATGTAACTGAAAAGGTTACAGAAAAAGTTGTGGAAGAAGCTGATGAGGCTCTTGAGAAGAAGGCTGACCCAGAGCTGGTTGCTTTCTTAGATGAATATGAAGCCTTTGTGGATGCATATGTTGAATTTATGCAGAACTATTCTTCTGACCCATCAAATGCTATTAATATGCTAGGTGAATACACAGATATGCTTACAAAACTAGCAGAGTATTCTTCCAAGCTTGAAAAGTATGATACTAAAGATATGTCTGCTGCAGATGCTGCCTACTACCTCGAAGTTACAGCGAGATGCGCCGAAAAAATGCTTAAAGTAGCTGGAAGTTTAGGAGATAATTAGAAAAAAAATTACAAATCATAGAACCAATCATAAAACAAAATATTTTTGTTGCAATCCACCATAAATTATGATAACTTACTTAAGCTGTGATCAATTTTATGTTAATAGTTATTCATAAGGAGGGCAACAATGTACTGCGGATATTGCGGAGCAGAGAACGAAGATGGAGCTAAGTTTTGTAAGAGTTGTGGAAAAGAATTAGCTTCTTCAAATGCAAAAGCACCAAAAAATGATACAAGTAATAATACAAATAACGGCACAACTGCAACTACGGCACAGACATCACAGATTGTAGAAAAAATCAAAGCATTACCTAAGAACACTCTGATTGGAATCTGCGCTGGCATTGTAGCTTTGATTGTCATTATTATTGCTGCTGTAAATGCAAAACCTACGATCAACATGAATAAGTATATTACTGTTGAGGCTGATGGGTATGACGGATATGGCTCTGCGAGAGTCCAGGTAGATTGGGATGCCATTGAAGAGAAGTATGGTGATAAAATAAAATTCACCAATAAAGCAAAAAAGGAAGGCGGAAATTTACTAAATCTATTCACTCCATATGATTATCTTGCCGATAACGTTAGTGTGAAGCTCGAGAAAAACGACAAGCTTTCAAATGGAGAGACAATTGAATACAAATGGAACGTTGAAGAAGATCTTTCAGATTATCTTAAGGTTAAAGTAAAATACAAAGATGATTCCTATACTGTTGAAGGACTTACAGAGGTTGGTAAATTTAATCCATTTGATTCTTTAGAAGTATCATTTGTTGGTATTTCACCAAATGGTCAGATTGATTATGAATATAGCGGTTCTGAGTTGAGCACTTATGATTTTAAATGTGATAAGATGAGCGGCTTAAGAAATGGCGATAAGGTTAAGATTTCAATAAGCGATAAAGACATGTCTTACTATGCTGAGAGATTTGGTAAGATCCCGGATACAACTTCTAAGGAATATGAGGTAAGTGGACTTGAGGAGTACATATCAGAATATGCAAGCCTCACAGATGAATTTATTTCTACTTGTAAGAAGGAAGCAGAAGATTCAATTTATGCTTATACAGCTAAATCATATAATACAGAGTCTTCTTTGACAGATTTGAAATATGCTGGATATATCCTTAATGCAGTTAAAGATGGCGATGGATATTACAATTCGTACAATAACCTTTACATTATTTATAAGGGAACAGTATCAAACTCTGAAGGAAGATTCAGCACAGCAACAGTATACTTCCCTGTTAGATTCAGCAATATTCTTAAGAGTGATAGCGGTCTGAGCTTCGGAAGTGTTGAAGGAATCGTGGGTAATTCTAATTTTGATAGAGGCTGGTACAGTACACGAGGATATATCAATCCTTTAACCTGTTACATGGAAATAGTTGAGGCTAATAGGGATAGCTACACTGCAGAATGTGGTGATGGATTTGAAGTGTACTCAGAGTATGAGAACGTCACTAAGTTGGATGATATTTCTGAAAGCTACATTGAAACATTGAGCGCTGAGGCGAAGGATACTATAGAAAGCTATGTTGCTGATAGTTATAATAATTCTACTGCTAGCGATCTTAAGTTGGCTGGAGAGTATTTACTTCTTGCCAAAACTCAGGGCACAGATTTTGCAAATAACAACAAGTTATTTATTGTTTATTCTGCTACGGTCACCAATGATAATGGAAGATTTGATCCGACTACAGTATACTACCCAGTAGAGTACGATGGAATCGTAAAGCTTCCGGGTGATGAGTATATGTTTACTGCAGCTAAAGGCATAGTAGGACATTCGAATTTTGGAGATACTTGGTATTATACAGATGGATATACTGATGGCGGAGATATGTATTCTGAAATAGTAACATCCAATAGAAATAACTATTCATACGAAGTATCTGACGGGTTAAAAGAATTTGGCGACTGATTCCTAGATAGATAGGTGAAAGGAGAGGCCGATGGATAACTATAATAATTACCAGAACGGTAATAATCAGAATCCAAGACCGTATATTCCGCCTGAAAATAACAGCGGAAATATACAGGGCTTTTCGTATCAATCAGGTCCTCAATATAACAACCAGGGATACAATAATCAGCAAGCGCCAAATATGAATTATCCAAATAATGGTCAGCCGTCAGGGGATGAACCTGGAAAAGGGTCTGCTATAGCAAGCTTAGTTCTTGGAATCGTATCCATCGTATGCTGGTTTTTGGGAATGGGAGCATTCGTTGGTCTCATTACAGGAATAATCGGAGTGATTTGTGCTTCGTGTTCTAAAAAGGCTGGATATACTGGTGGAATTCAGACAGGCGGATTGGTCTGCTCGATTATTGGACTTGTCGTTAGTGCAGTGGTATTTGTGACATGTGTAGCATGTGTTGGAGCACTTGGCACTGCAGGCGCATTATTTGATTAAGTGGTTCGTATATTCCTGTTGACGGAATTGCGTATAAATGAGAAAATTGTAAATGATTCAAACACTCAAAAGGAGGAAAACTATGGGCATAGCTTCATTAGTACTTGGCATCATCGCTATTGTAATCGGCGTATTTTCAAGCGGATTGCTTGGATGGCTTGGAGCAATTCTGGCAATTGTCGGAATTATTCTTGGTGCACTTGGACGTAAAGACCCAGAAAAGAAGGGAATTGCTACAGCAGGTTTAGTATGTTCCATTATTGGACTTGTTCTTTGCTTGATTCTCTATCTTGCTTGTGCAGCATGTGTAGGTGGATTAGCAGCACTTTCATAATTATCCATTTAAGCATACTTAAAGTACTTCGACCCCTGCAGGTTTATGCGGGGGTTGTTTTGTAAGTGAGAATAAAGATGCATGTATATACTAACTTATTTGGAATAAGTGTTCCTTCATATGGCTTGATGATTGCAACTGGGGTGGTTCTTGCAAATCTTGTAGGAATGCTGGTTTTAAAGTGTGAGCATTTAGATTTTAATGATTTTATGATTTTGGAAGCGTATTGCATTTTGGGGGCTTTCATAGGTGCTAAAGTTCTATATTTGGTCGTTTCATATAAATATATTGACTGGGATAGAATTCTAGATTATAAGTATTTCAACGATCTGATGCTCGGTGGGTTCGTTTTTTATGGTGGATTGATTGGTGGACTATTATTCATTTACCTTGGAGGACGATTTCATAAAATCAAACCTGAACAATACTTAAGAAACTTTATTTTTCTTATTCCATTTATTCATTGTTTTGGAAGAATAGGATGCTTTTTGGCAGGGTGCTGTTATGGAGTCCCCTATCATGGAATAGGAGCAGTGGTATTTCCTGAAGGTTCTTTTGCACCATCAGGGGTTGAACTATTTCCTGTGCAGCTTGTTGAAGCAATATGTCTGATGGTAATAGCTCTTATGATACTGTTGTTGCGGTTTACGTGCAGGTTTGAATATACAGTTGAGCTGTACCTGCTTTCGTATGGAATTGTAAGATTTATATTGGAATACTATAGGTATGACGAGATAAGAGGTGGAATAGCAAATCTTTCAACATCGCAGTGGATCAGTGTAATCATGATAGCTGTAGCTGTTATAAGCTTTTCTTTTTCAAAGAAAAAGCCCAAGGAGGCTTTTTAATAAAATATGACATAAATGAAAACGAGAGGGGGTATTCTAATGTCAAAGGTTTTAAAAATCGTAGGAGTTATTATTGTTGTTGCATCTATTGCTGCGGCGGTGTGGTACTTTTTCTTGAATGATTCAATTGCTGATTAAGGAGGTTTTAGTATGTTTTGTCCAAATTGTGGAACTGAGGTGAGTGGAAATGAGCGCTTTTGCCCCAATTGTGGTGCGGAGGTTAGTCCGGCCAGGAACGTTCCGGTTAGTCAGGCGCCAAATGTTACGCCTTATAATGCTCAATCCAGTTCAGGAACTTTGAGCGTACAGGCAACGAGTATAGTAGCGTACATGACTTGGATAGGATTCCTTATATCATATTTGGCGGGAGATAAGGAAGGCGCAAAGGTTTACATGAACCAGGCACTTGTGTTTCATCTGTTTTCACTTATATGTTTTGTCCCAGTTATTGGATGGCTGTGGGCAATATATATGCTGATCTGTTTTATACTTGGAGTGATTTGGGCTGCAGAACAGGAACCAAAGGAACTCCCATTGATTGGACAGATAAAGTTATTGAATTAATTTTGTGAATAGATAAGCTCTTGGATTAAATGTCCAAGAGCTTATTTACTGATTGATTGCTTGAAATTTCATGCAAATTTTATCGTGGATTTACATATTGGAATTATAATAAAATGTGTCAGTATCGCTCGTCATCTGCGATTGTGACATTAGAGAGCAGGAAAATGGCGGTGGTTATATGAGGATATGGATGTAGAGGTTGATTATACAGAGTTTGATTATTAATTTCACACATTATTCAAAAACCTGTAATTATCTCACAAAAAATCGTATAAAATTTTTATAAAGCGTTGATGTTTTGCGTTTGAACGAATATTATAAGATAGAAAGTGTGTTCAGCCCAAAATCAGAGGCGTAAGTTATGGTAAAAGATTTTAAGCTTGTAAAGGAAATTGCAGAGGAGTGGGGGATTAACCTTAGAACAGTACAGACCATGTGCGCAAATGGAAAGATTCCAGGTGCAACAAAGGTGGGGAATACCTGGATTATTCCGGCAGATGCAAGCAGACCAAGTGATGGAAGGCTAAAAAAAGATAGCAAATAAAGGAGACAAGACAATGAATGAAACTGAAAAGAAACCTGTAGTTACTGTAAAGAACATAATACGAGTTCTTTCTGTAATTGTTACTATCATCGTTTTTTGCCCAACATTTTTGGTGTCATGCTCTGGACAAACAATTGATGTTTCGGTAATGACTGCTGTTGGCGGTCTGGAATCCTATGGAGAAACTGTAGTAAAGCCGCATCCAATTATGTTGATTGCGTTGCTGTTGCCTGTGGCTATTTTCGTAATTCTATTCATCAAAAAGATTGCTGATGAGAAGGCTGCTCTGATTACCGCGGTTTGCGGAGCTGCAGACCTGGTTGTTTGGATTGCTTTTAGATCTGCTGTAAAGAAGGCTGCAGAAGAGAATTATTGTAAATTTAAGGCAACTGGATGGTTTACTTTCAACATCATTTTACTGCTCATTATTCTTGTATTATCAATATTGGTGGTTGCTAAGATTCTTCAGATGCAGGAAGATTTGATAAAACGGTTTAGTGGAGCTGGGGCTCAAAATACATTAAGTCAAATGTCAGCAGCGGTAAGCCAGATGTCTAGTTCTGTAAGCCAGTTGGCAGAAAATGTTTCTGCTAATGTTAGTAAGAATAAGGTTCCGAAAGAGAACATTATTGGATATTGTGCTAAGTGTGGTAGTCCAATTGTATATGATAATAGATTCTGTACATCATGTGGAACACCAGTTCCTGAGAGCATGATTGCAGAGGCGGAAGCAGCAAAAAAGGCAGCTGAAGAAGCTAGAATTGCAGCAGAGGAAGCTGCTCGTAAGGAAGCTGAGGAAAAGGCTAAGAGAGAGGCAGAAGAAGCTGCAAGACGCGAAGAAGAAGCTAAGAAGGCTGCAGAAGAGGCTGCACGTAGAGAAGCTGAAGAGAAAGCTAAAAAGGAAGCAGAAGAAGCCGCTAAGATAGAAGAACAGAAAGAAACTGAAGAAACAGCTACAAGTGCACCAGTAGTTGAGCAGGCACAGCAGGAACCTGTTCAGATGGTTGCTGAATCAAGATCTGAGTTCTGCACACAGTGTGGCGCAAAGCTTGCTGCGGATGCAGTTTTCTGCGAGAAATGCGGTGCAAAAGTAGAGTAGTATAAAGATCAAATACCTTATTATTTAGTGTGGATAACAGGGTAATAGTTTATTGGATCCCCAGCCTCTGCGCTGGGGATTTTTTGAGGAATATATATGTATTGTAGAAAGTGCGGTACACAACTAAACGATAATGCAAAGTTTTGCAAAAAGTGTGGATGTAAAGTCAGTACAAATGAAACACTAGAAAAAAATGCTCAGAAAGAAGAGGCGAGCTCTGAGAATTTGAATCAGGATGACTCCCAAAGTGGGAATTCAAATGTACCAGATAAAGGCAGTAAAAAAAAGAATGGAAATGGTGGAAAAAAGGGAGGACCAGTCAAGAGAGCAATAAGGTTTATTATTATGTTTTTGCTTATTGCTGTTGTTTTGGTGCTTACCCTCGATTATTTTGATATTGTCGATTTTAAGAAGTTATTGAATTTATCTGACAATGAAACAAAAGAAATTGAATTACATGGAGAACTGTTGGATGATGACAATTACCGAACAGAAAACATAGATGCGGACGCTTTTTTTGAAGAAAAGGCTAGTGTTTTGCGTGTTCAGAATGTTGATGATTCGGAAGATAATAAAACTGGGGTAGAAATAATTGAGTATTTTAGTGACCTGGGATTTGATGACCAGTATATTTCCGCTGAGTATTCTATGGCCGGAGAATATGGTGGAAAAGAGTTAATTGGCCAAGAAACTTCAGATAAGCACCCAGTATATGAAGGAATATATGTAAATTCAAGTGATCAGATCTGGATGATTTACTATATAAATGGAAGAATTATGGCTATGCCTGTTTCGTATAATTTACAATCCGGAAAGAATGTAAAAGTAATAATTTCTGAAAACGAGTCAATTATGAGCTATGATGGGACCACCAATCAGTTTTATGAGACAATCCCAGATCCAAGTGTTCTTGATGTTAAGTCCGTGGAAGAAATTACTGCTGAGACTTTGGATCAGCTGACATATGAGGTAATAGATAGCTTATGATGAAAAAAAAGTTAGAAAAGGCATTTGTAATAGGAATTATTGGTATCTTAATTTTCGACTGGTTAATTCCTGGCCATGTGAATTTAGTTAAGGCATCTGAGTATGATGAAGCTACAGTGAGAAAACCTATCGTTGTTTCGCTAGGGGATTCATATTCATCAGGGGAAGGTATTGAACCATTCTATTATCAGAATTCGGACATTAATGTAAAAATTGAAAAAGATGACTGGCTTGCGCATAGATCGGAGAATAGCTGGCCAGGCATGCTTACTGTTCCAGGGCTTGAGGGTGATTTGGCTGATAACAAAGATAAGAATTGGTTTTTTCAAGCAACATCTGGAGCAACTACTAATAATATCAGAATTAAGGATGATCCTGATTTTGAGCCCGGTTTTTTAAAAGAATATGACAAACAAGGGAAAAAAGGCTCCAAGTTGTTACCAGCACAAATAGGAATTTTTGATGAATTGCCTCCTAATTCTGTTGATTACGTTACTTTAACTATTGGAGGAAATGATCTTGGATTTGCGAGCATTATTGAAAGAGCAGTTATTGATAGTGCGGTAAATATTGGTGAAGCATATGCGATACATAAAGTTGATAATCCTTTTGTGACAATAGCTATTGATGCAATATCGGGAGGCGATTATTTAATACCTAGCAAATTACCAGATCAGTTAAATGATGCTTGGGATATGTTCAAGGGTAGTACTTCTGAAGACATAAAATCCACATATATTGAAGTATGTGAAGCCGCCGGAGATCAAGCAGAGCTAATTGTTGCGGGATATCCCAAACTATTATGTGAAAACGGTGGTGGTGCTTTATTCACGGCGGAGCAGGCTGGGTTAATAAATTCAAAAGTACAAGATTTTAATGAGGGGCTAAGAGAAATTGTTGATTGCTGTTCTGAAGAGTATAATGTTAGCTTTGTATCTGTAGAGGAAGCCTTTAATGGTCATGAAGCATACTCAGAAGATAGCTATATAAATGGATTAAATCTATTGGTCAATCCTGTCACCAATCCTACTGAAGATATACAAGATTGGTTAGTGTCAAGTTCTTATTCTATTCATCCGAATTTGCAAGGTGCTAAGGCATATGCATCTTGTGTACAAGAAAGGATAGATGAAATAGAAGAAGAGAAAAGCGCTAAGAATATAGAAAGTAATCCTTTGGCATCAGAAGAAGAGCTGAAATCTAAAGATAAGCATTACAAAGGAGTTGTATTATACCCAGAAGATGTTGTACTGAAAATGTTTGATGCTTTGCAGGAAGGAGACTATGAAATGGCAGCAGAATGTCTTGATCCGGCTACCGAACAGCAGTTGGACTTTTGGGGGGAAATTGCATCTACTTTGGTCGGACTTTTTACTGGAGAATATATATCATGGGGACAATTATTACTTGAAGCTGCTGGCGCTACGGATGTAAGTGTAATAGAGTGTTATTCTGAAAATCTTGAGTATACATCTAACTTTGATTTGTTAAGCGCGCTGATTCCATCAGTGCCTGGTATAAAAAAGCTTGTCTGTACAGAGGCGGATGTCCATGTGAAGTATCGGTATAAGTATAATGACGATTATCGAATACAGGAAGAAGATTATCATGTGAGACGTTATGAATGGGCTGGATGGAGGATTGAGCAAAATTAGTATGAATCTTAAAAAGATAAAAATTATTATACTCAATATATTTAGAATAATTTGTCTTGTTCCGTTTGTTATGATTGTTATTTGGGCTATTCGAAATTCCATTTTAGGATCGACATTTATTACAACAAAGGTTTATGGACTGGAAGCACTAATTTTGTCGATTGTAGCTGGAGTGGTAACTATGTGGTGGATATTTTTGATATGTGCCATGTTGTTTGTGGTTTTTACAGTAATTATTGAAAAAGAAAAAAACAAATAATATAGATCCAAGAAGATATAGATTGTACTCTAGGAGGTTGAACATGTCATTTTGTGGAAAATGTGGTGCCGAGAATGACGGCAATGCAAAATTTTGTAAGAAGTGTGGAGCGCCTTTAGGACAGACTCCAGTTAATGAATCAGCGAATCCAAAGATTATTCCAATGAATAATTCAGTAAAAGCTGATAATAATGTTGCTGCCGATGCAACACCGAAAAAGGCTACGCAGATTTCTCCCAAGCTTATTGCTGGAATCTGTGCCGCTGCAGCTGTGGTTATAGCAATAATATTCTTTGCTATGAATGCGACACCTACTATAAACATTAACAAATACCTTACGATTGAAACAGAAGGGTATGATGGATATGGTAAGGCTCGTGTGAATATCGACTGGGATGCCATCGAAGCAAAATATGGCTCAAAGATAGAGTACACAAAGAACGCTAAAAAGGAATATGGAGAGCTTATTGGCCTTATGACACCCATTGAAGGTGTAAGAGATGCTGTTGATGTTGATCTTGATACAACAAATAAATTAACAAATGGTGACGAGATTAAGTACACAATTAATGTTGATGAACAGCTTGGAGAATATATCAATTGCAAAATAAAGTATAAGGATGGAACTCACAAGGTTTCCGGTCTTTCAGAAATTGGCAAATTTGATGCTTTTGCAGATGTGGCCATTTCTTTTAGTGGTATTGCACCAAATGGTAGTGCTGAATTTAACTACGGTGGTTCTGAACTTAGCTATTATGATTTTTCTATGGATAATAATCGTGGACTCAGTAATGGTGACAAGGTGATTGTTTCTATTGACGAGAACCAGATTGAGCGCTGTGCTGAACAGTATGGCAAAGTGCCAGAATCATTGGAAAAAGAGTATACAGTAGAAGGGTTAAACAGCTTTGTAACAAAGAGTTCTGAGATTACAGAAGATGTTATTGCAAGCATGAAAAGTCAGGCAGAAGATGCTTACTATGCGCATGCTGCAAAGAGCTTTGGCGACGGTGAAGAAGTAAAGGGTCTTACTTATATTGGAAATTACCTGCTTACAAATAAGGGGAATAGCTATAGCAATTATAATTACCTGTATCTGATTTATAAGGTTGATATCCATAATTCATTCAGTAATAAAAAGCAAACATATGACAAAGTTAATAATGTCTATTGGTTTGCTGCATTTAGCGATCTGATGGTTGATGGAGACGGAAATGTTACCGTAGATACTAATGATTATGATACGCCTAACAACAGATTTACTATTGACTCAAAAGTCGGATCAGGATGGTTTGGAACAAAATCATGGTATTACTATGGCTATGAATCTTTAGATGCACTATATAAGGCAGTGGTTACATCTAATCTTGATGCATACAATCACGAAGACAATATAGATGAATCTGCAGCACCAATTGAAGAAGTAAAAGAGCCTGAATTCGAAGAAAATGCTGATTATGTATTACCAAATAGTGATTCGGAATTGATAACAGAGGCGGATCTTGAAGGCTTTGATGCTGAAAAGTGCAAGATTGCCAGAAATGAGATTTATGCTCGTCATGGAAGAAAGTTCAAGGACGAGGAACTTCAGGCATATTTTGATTCAAAAGATTGGTATGAAGGAACAATTGATCCAGATGATTTCCAGGAAAGCGCTTTATCAGACATCGAGATAAAGAATAAAGATGTAATTGTTAATTATGAAAAAGAAAAGGGATTTAGATGATTTTAAAGAAAACTAGGAGGCTTTTTGCATTATCAGCTTTACTTTTGCTTGTTGCTTGCGGTAATGAAAATGATAGTGCCCAAGAAGAATCTTCTATTGAGTTGAGCATAGAGACTATGGCTGAAGTTGAAGAAGTATCCGTTGCTGCTTCTACTGAAGAAGTATTAGAAAGTGTTGAGGAAACCACGACAGATTCTGAAGGAGCAATTGAGCCATTAGTTGAAATGATTACAACTGACAAGGTTAATGTTAGAACTGAGCCTTCAACGGAGAGTGAAGTATATTGTCAATTGGAAAGACACTCTAAGGTCCAGAAGGTAACAGATGAAGGTGAATGGATAAGAATAAAGCTTGATGATGGGGAATACTACATCTCGAGTCAATATCTGAAAGAGGTTAAACCAAGAGAAGAAGGCGCAAACAACAAACTTATTGTAGTTGATGCTGGACATCAGGCGAAAGGAAATTCAGAGAAAGAGCCAATAGGACCGGGTGCAAGTGAGACAAAAGCGAAAGTGGCAGGAGGAACCGCGGGGGTAGCGAGTGGCCTTTCGGAGTATGAGCTTACATTGGCTGTTTCGCTTAAACTTGAAGAAGAATTGGAAAATCGTGGATATACTGTTATTATGATTCGCGAGACCAATGATGTGAATATTAGTAACTCGGAAAGGGCAGAAGTCGCTAATGAAAACGATGCGGATGCGTTTGTTAGGATACATGCAAATGGTTCAGCTAATCCCGATGCAAATGGAGCTATGACAATCTGCCAGACCTCAAGCAATCCTTATAATTCAGACGTATACAGCGAAAGTAAGCGCTTATCAACTTGTGTTTTGGACTGCATGGTGGCTGCTACAGGGTGTAAGAAAGAGAAGGTATGGGAAACTGATACTATGAGTGGCATTAACTGGAGCGAGGTTCCGGTAACAATTGTCGAGATGGGGTATATGACAAATGCTGCTGAGGATTTGCTGATGGCTACAGAAGATTATCAGTGGAAAATAGCCACTGGTATAGCTGATGGTGTGGATGCATATTTTGAAGAGGAATGATTTTTATGATCAAGTTCTTCTTTCCAGATTTTATAGCATTAACCTCTTTTTTGGAGACAATGTATGCGGAAGAAATATGAACTCTTTTTGGCTGCACTTGGTACTCAAAAATGTTTTATTATTCTAAAGGATTGGCTCATTGTAGCATTTGGAATGATATTTTTCTATGCTGTTGCTAAGATAGCGGGAGCCAGTTGTTCACAGATGGAGGATGTTGCCATGGTAACGGGGGGATGTCTGGCGTTTATGACGACTTATAGTATTTCGCAAATTGTTCGTATTATGAAATTAATAGATAAGAATTCTGATAAATCAGCTAAAGATGGGGAGAGTAATAATGAAGTGTAATAACTGTGGGTGCGAATGTAGTGAAGATGCACTGTTTTGCAAAAAATGTGGAACAAAAATAGTTCCATTTCCTGAAAAAACGGCAGATAAAACTGCCTTGGAGAACGCCGTTTCTGAGCAGATTGTTGAAAAGGGCAAAAATAAGAAGAATAATCTTCCGATAATTATTTGCATGGTGTTGCTTCTGGTTATAGTGCTGGGGGTGGGGCTATTCTTTGCTACGTCTAAAAAGAAAAACAGTGATATGGCTCAGATGAATCCTGTAGATGAAGTTGAGAATACGCAGGACAAAAAAGAAACAGCGGAAGTAAAGCCTGAAGGCACAAGTGGTGAACAACCGGATGTTACAGCTGATGAGAATGAGAATTCTTCTTTATATGTAGATTTTTATAATACAAATTACTCCTCTAAAAAGTCTATACCATTCTATGTGGATATGGATGAGGATGATGACTTAGAGTTGATAGTGATTTCTATAAAGGATACTCCGACCAAGAATGAAAATTTGGTATATGAAGATACTCTTCTAGAAGTGTTTGACAAACAGGGAAGTACATTTGAAAAAGTGTTTTCTGATCCTGATCATGAAAGATACAGCATAATTGTAACTGAGGATGGAAATATTGGTCTGATATATTCAACACTTCCTAACTATACTTATGACTTAGAAGGTGAAGAGCAGTTTTATCATGTTTCACTTGCTAATGGTAAAGCTGAAGAAATCAGTATTCCGGAAAATAAATACCAGGAGCTGTTGTCCGGAGCGATTAGTTTAAATGAGTCGAAAAAAGCATTTCGTAGTACACGACTAGAGGAGAAGACTTTATCTGATCTGACTCTATATAACTATTCTTCTAGCATGGTTGCCAAGCTTGTGGCCAAAGCCAAAGCTAGTGGAGAGGTTATAAATGATGCGTTGTTTGTAAATGACAAGAGTGGGTTGGTATTATACGCGTCATTAGGTCCTGTTAAGGGTGACGTTATAAGACAAGGTTATGAAAGCGATTACTATTTGGATAGCTACGCCCATGTCTTGTGCATAGATAACGAATTGACAGAGACAGACTTGGGTGAAATTGCTCTGGCCAATAAAGAAGATGACTATGGTGATGAAGACCTAACAATAGAAGGTTATGGTGTTTATAGATTCAGTGATGTATGCCAATACTATGTTGATATATCAGGCGTGGGATATGAAACTCAGTATAAATATGGCGACATTGATGGAAAAAAGCAACTAATAGACTCTGAGCTTGAATTCTATCAGGATGAAAATGGCGTCTACTGCTGTTCGTATCGAGAATGGGGACAGGGCAATTATGCTACAGAGTATGTGGAAATCACATATGAAGATAATGAATATAAGCAGTATGGATCATCTGTTGTACCAGAAGCTGATATGGAAAGCATAGCTGGAAACTGGAATGATATTGTTAATAGTTGTACGGAAGAGATATATGCTATAGATTTCCTGGCGACGGATCCTTTTGCAGGCGAAGGTGTAATTGTAAATAATGTTGCCTTGGATAGTATAAGGAAAGGAACTAATGGAAAATACTATATAACATTTTCCTTTTCTGCCACTAACTCGTATGAAGAGAGCATAAAATATGATGGCCATGTGTATTATACTTATAGAAACGAGGGAGATACACTGGTTAGAGAAAATATCGTCAATTACATTGATAAACTTGAAACCTCAGAACTGAATCTTCCAGTAATTGAATAACTCTAGACAGAGGAGCAGCCAGCTGATTTGTCCCCTCAGCTGGCTGTTTATGTGGAACACAAGAGGCTGTGGAACCTCTTGGTCAATTACTATTTTCGCAGTTTTTGTGGAAAAACGCAACTATTATAAGCGTAATTCAACAAGGTAATATAACGAAATTATAAAAGGAGAAATCTTGCCACCTTTACGGTGGCAACTTTTTTTATGGTTTTATGTTATATTTCAACTACCGGGATTGAAAAATACAATCTCTGTGATTATAAGAACGAATAATAATGCTATGGTGTAAATAGCTACAAAGGCTAATGTACCAAATGCATGAATGATTTTATTGCTACTTCTGCATGGCGGAAACTGGTTAAGTATGCCCATATAGTTATATCCAATGAAAATATCACCAAGCATTATCAGTAGTAAAAAAATTCGCTCAACCCAGAGGGCAGTACCATAAGTGTTTTTGACTTCAAGAGTTATGCAAAGCCAAAAAACCATCACATAAACGGGGATGGCAATGATCATTTTCCAAGGAGTCATCGTCCTAAATCCAGGAGGAAGAAATGAAGTCATTGAAATCTGGGAGGCTTCTGGTGCAAGGTCTTTTCCCATGAGCTTCATGAGTGCTACCTTAAGATCTTTAACGGACCTATAACGTCTCGAGGGATCCATCTGTGTGCACTTGTTTATTATTGAATCATATTTATGATTGTTCGTTGGAAGTGTTTTTGCAGATTCCCGCATAATTATACCAAGGGAATATATATCTGTTTGCGGAGAAGATTCGCCAAAACCATATTGTTCTGGAGCTGCGTAACCTTGTGTGCCTAGAAGAACTGTATCTGATCCACGTGATGCATCTCCAGATCTATATTTGGCAGCATTAAAGTCAAGTAGCATTACATTATCATAGTTTGTGATTATTATATTGGAGGGCTTGATATCCCGATGAATAAGAGGCGGATTGTGTGAATGGAGCTTTTCCAGTATCTCACATAGATTTATCATATAATTGCCAATTTGTTCATTAGATAACGTACCGGATTCGATTTTCTCTTTTAAAGTAATTCCAGGAGCAAACTCCTCAATAACTGTTAGGGTATTGTTTTCCTCAAAGAAATCAATTATTTGCGGAATGCCAATTATTGGGTTTGAACTAAGATACCTGTACACATCTAAAGAGTAGACATCAAGTATTTTCTTTACGAAGAACTTGCCTGTTTCCTGATGCTGAACAAGAAAGATTTTATGGGACTCGTTAATCGTAGCTACTGTCTTATAGTATGAAGCTGTAAGGCGTTGAGATAGGTCCACGGTTGGCCTCCCTTTACAACATATTCGATACAATATTAATTGTAACACGGTTTGGAGGTACTTATGCAGGAAAAAGAAACGAACGAACTGGAGAATGTGCTCGGCAGAACACATTTGTCTGACTATGATTCTTATATTCAGGATAACAAGGATAGTATGATATCAGACTCAAATTCATTTTCGACATATGTAAAAGAAATTATGTCAAAGAAGGGAATAACGCAACAAACAGTTTTTCTCAAAGCTGATGTTCCGGAACGCTATGGGTATAAACTGCTTTCAGGAGAAAAACATACCAAGCAAAGGGATGTTATTATAAGAATTTGCTATGCAGCAGATTTTTCTTTGCAGGAAGCGCAAAGAGCACTTAAGAAATATGGAATGGCTGAACTTTATGCTAAGGATGAGAGAGATGCCCTTTTAATGATTGCTTTCAATGAAAAACCAGGGAATATAATAGATGTTAATACTATGCTTAAAGAACATGGACTATTACCGCTAAGGACTAGCGGAGTGCAAGAATAAGCCAATAATTTTGCCACCGTTACAGGGGCAACAGAGAGGAAAACTCCTTGATATAATGAGTTAAAAGTTAGGATATTCTAATGACTCATCATTTCGAGGAGTTTTTTGTGCGCTGAATTTGAGAAAAGAGTAGGCAACACATGAAGAAAAGAATATTTTTGTTTGCTAACATTTTCTTTCCGCTGTTTATTGGAACAGCAATCTATTTCCTCACTTCGCCGGATGTGGTTTTTGTGGAGGTAATTAATCGTATTTGGGGAATGTATACGCTATTGGACCAGAGTATTGTAAATGAAGGAATTGGCTTGTTTATTCGTTACTATTTGATGGACATGTTTTGGGCGTATGCATTGGTTTTTGCATTGTATGTTGCTATTGGTAATACTGCAGCAAGGACAGAAATGGCAATAGGAATTGCAATTGTTTTTTCTGTGGCCATGGAAGTTATCCAGCTCTCCCCGATAATCCCTGGTGTATTTGATGTATTGGATATATTGGTTGAGATCATTGCAGGAGCATTTGCTGCTTATATTATAAAAAAACACTATGAGGAGGGAAGTTATATATGCGAAACAAAATGAAATGGTTAGCGGTGGTGTTATGTCTTGTGATTTTTGCATCAATGGCAATTGGCAGCGGATCATCCAGTTCAACGGAGAAAAAGGATGTCGTAAAAAATGATGGTGAAGCTGTGACGGAAAGCAGTAATAGCTCTGATTCGGTAGCTGAAACGGAGTCAAAAGAAGATGGTTCTGTAGCTGTAACAATTGAAGAGCAGGTACTTGTTGATCAGGATGGAATAAAGATCACAGCAACTGAGTATGAGACCGACAGTATCTGGGGTGACGGAATTAAGTTGCTTATTGAAAACGATACAGATAAGACCGTCACGGTAGGCTGTACTGCACTCATAGTAAATGATTACATGATTTCTGACCTGTTTGTGTCAGAAGTGGCGGCAGGAAAAAAAGCTAATGAGACAATGCATCTGTCAAGCTCGGGGCTTAAGGCTGCAGGCATTGATTCAGTTGGAAAGATTGAAATCTATTTCCACATTTATGATTCCGATTCATGGACAGATATGATCAATACAGATTGCGTGACAATCAAGACATCGGCTTATGACCAGATGGATACAACTGTTGATGATGCGGGAACAGAGCTTTACAATGCTGATGGTGTAAGAATTGTAGGAAAAACTGTGGACGAGAATAGTTTCTGGGGGACTGCAATTCTTTTGTATATTGAAAATACTTCAGGAAAGAATGTAGGAATAAATGTAGATGATATGTCTATAAACGGTTTTATGATGACACCATACTTCTCAACCACTGTTTATGATGGGAAAAAGGCATTTGATGATATCACGATTATGTCTTCTGATCTTGAATCCAACAACATAACTTCTATAGAGGAGGTTGAGCTTAAGTTCCATATTTACAATAGTGATACTTATGATACTATCGCAGATTCAAATCCTATAACGTTTTCGGCAAAATAATAAATAATATTTTAATATTCTTTTAATTCGTAGTTTGTTTCATTTTATACGTCAAGTCTATATAATCGAAAGTGCAGTAAATATGCGCATTTTAAGAAACAATAATAGAGGGTAAAACCGAAGTGATTCGGTGACACAAAGCTATAGGGACTTATTAAGTCAGCCAGTTGCAGAAGATATTAAAGAGCATTGCTGGTGAGGCAATGCTCTTTCTCTTGAAGAAAAATAAGGAGAGGACTTGTTTATGAAGATGTTTGTTAAGAAGAATTTGGCAATTCTTTCTATGGTGGCGACTCTTGTCAGTGTTATTTTTGTTGGATCCGATAAGGTATATGCTGCAAGTGGCGATACAGTTGTTTATATAACAAAAACTGGTGAGTGCTATCATTCCAGTGGATGTAGTAGCCTTAAAAAAAGCAAGATAGAAACTACCCTTCAGAGCGCTGTTGATAGAGGGTATAGGGCATGCTCTAAGTGTAAGCCGGGAAGCTTGGATACTACCAGTACTTCCTCCACAAAAACGCAGGTAGCTGCATCAACAGTGACTAACGCAACAGTTGTTGCTAACGCTGTGACAGATGCAATTGAAGCCCTTAAAACATATAAAGGCAATACCAAAGAATTCAATGCATACACCTACTATATAAACAATACCGACCTTCAGACCGCTATTGGGGCAGATGGAGGTAAACTTCTTAAGCACTATAACGAATTTGGAAAAGCAGAAGGAAGAAAAGCGAAATGATATAGAGAAGGAACAGTTGTGGTTTATTAGGAAAGGAGTCCAAAAAATATGGTAGTGAATCTATTTGCCGGAATATTAGCTTCAATAATGATGATTGGCGGAGTTGTATCAACTCCTATTAATCTCGCATTCAATAACAACGGCGTGGCATTGCTTTCTACGGCTGCAGCTACTACTAAAGGCCAGGATAATGCGGTAAAGCAGACTAAACAATACTTAAAAACAATGGCGTTTTCTAGGCAGGGGCTTATTGATCAGCTTTCAAGCCAATATGGAAGTGGATTTCTTGAGGAAGAAGCAATATATGCCGTTGATTACCTTGAAAGCAATAAATTAGTGGATTGGAATGAACAAGCGGTTAAATGTGCTAAAGATTACTTGAAGACGATGTCATTTTCACGTGCGGGGCTTATAGATCAGATGTCTAGCCAATATGGTTCACAGTTTACCAAAGAGCAGGCTGAGTATGCTGTTAGTACACTTGAGTCTCAAAAGCTGGTTGATTGGAATGAACAGGCTGTTAAGTCCGCACAAGATTATCTGAAATTTATGGATTTTTCAAGACAAGGTCTTATCGATCAACTCTCTAGCCAGTATGGTTCTAAGTTTTCCAAAGAACAGGCTGAGTATGCGGCAACTGCCGTTGGTTTCTGATTGTACGTGGCATGAGGAGAACTAAAATGAAAAATACAATTAAACACTTTATAGCAATTGGGATGGCTTTGATGCTGATGGTTTCAAGCAGTGTTATTGCTTTTGCTGGAGATGAGCATTCTGTAGTTAGCAAACCTAAGGAGAGTGCTATTACAGATGTTTCAAGAGAATACCTGCATGAAAACTTCGATAATTATAAAGGAGGCTGGGTACGAGTTGCAGGTGAAATCTTCATGATATCTGATGAAGAAAAAGAGGAAAAGACTATAAGCTTCAAAGGCCCGTCATCGGTAAAACTTGTAGCATGCTACCTTATGAACGATCAAGATGTAACAGGATTATCTGAAGGGGATTATGTTCAGATAGTTGGAAAGGCAGAGGCAAAGCTACTTGGTCAGGCAATGCTTTATAATTGTTATTTAGATGGGACCGGAACAACGGCTAAGGAATTTGATAAGGCTATGATTTCGGAACAGAAGGTTTCTAAAGCATCTAAATCATCATTGTTTGGTACTAGTGAATTGGATAAGGAGGATGCTATTAAGGTAACTGCTAAAGAAGTATGGAAGGAAATGCAGGACAATCAGGTGGCATGTAAGAAGAAATATGATGGTAATACTGTTGCCATCACAGGTACAATAGATGACTTTGGAACCAACATTTATGGTCAGGAGTATATTACATTCGATACGGGCGATAGATATGCGATTGGTTCAGTTCAGTGCTTCTTTAAAGATGATCAGATGGATTACGTTGCATCTCTGAAAAAGGGAGATAAAATTACACTTTATGGAATTGCGGATGTAGGATCAACATCATTCAAGTTAGGAAATTCACAGCCTTAAAAACGATATATATCATGAATAAAGGGCAAGCTATCAATGATGCTTGCCTTTTGTCATGATATGGTTATAGATTCTTAACAAACCTTAACGACAAATAGTGCTAAAATATATGTGATAATGATTTAAGCGTTTGGGTGAGGGCTCTAAATGAAAGAGAGCAAAAAAATGTTATGTGCCCCATTTATGGGATTTGTAATAGTGGTGGCACTTTGTATTCTAGGAATTATTTTAGATAATACTATAGGCAATGTATTGGCTACGCATCCAGGCAATGAAATGATTGGGAGGGCATTTGCGGTTTTAGGATCCTACTTGTCGTACTGTATATATCCCGCTGTGGGAGTATGCCTGTATATGGGTGAAAAAAATAGTAATGAGTTTCTAGGATATATTTTGTTGCCTACAACATATCTTATAGCAATTCTTTTTGCCAATGAATGCCACGGGGCAAAAATTAGATATTTTTTATCTGATTTTACAGATGTTCCATCTACATGGTGGCCGTTAATTCAATTCGGATTTTGGATAATAATGTTTCTATGGGTTCCACTTATATGCTTAAAGTTGTTTGATAATCTTGATCCTAATAAGTTGTGTTTTACTGGAGTGACAATCCTGGGGACGGGGTTAGTGTCAGAAGCAATAACAGTATGGAGCAGGATAATTCCTCCATCTCTTTTTCTCGAGGCAAAGGGAATTGAACTTCTGAGTTTTCTTAATCCATTTGTAATGATGTCCGGTTGGGCACGAATGTTTAGATATACATTACAGAATTATGACTCTACTAGTGTGTGGCCAGATGGGAATATGGCGGCTGTGGCGTTGGCTTTGAGCTTACCATTATTGTCAGATGTGATGAAAAACAGAAGTGACAAAAGGAACAGCTTAGTATTTGTAGTAGTTTTTGTCTTTGGGCTTTTATATGGCCTGAATAGAATTCAGATGACCGAGAGAAGCATAAGTGATGTCTGCTTGGATACATTGGTAACTTATTTGTTGTTTGTGGCATGTGGGTTGGTTGCATTCTATACTCCTCCATACGAGGAGAAAGATGATAAAGGTAAAACATAACAATGAAAGGAATTCAAAATGAAAAAAATTCTAAAAAGGCTGAATGTATTTCTTGTTTCTGCAATCGCTATCTTTTGTCTTACCGGCTGTGTGCGGTTCAACACAACAATCAATGTGAAGAGCAATGGAAAAGTTGATGTGTCTATGCTTTATGCAGCTATGGATATGTCGGACTATGGATATGATACTGAAGCACTTACTGATGAGCAAAAACAGGAGTACTTGGACGATGGATGGGATGTAGTTGATTACAATCAGGATGGATTCAGCGGTTTTATGATTAGTAAAAACGATGTAACTGCTGATGAACTGGCGTCGTCTTTGAATAGCACACAATCTGAACTTGGGGAGTCTGGTTCTTTATCGTTTACCAAACAGGGGCATAATTATGTTCTGGACTGGCAAGTATTTGATAAGGAAGAGGGCGAACAGATATCTGCTTATAAGAGTTACTTTACTATGAGTGGTGGATATATGAAGCTTACGGTTACTCTCCCGGTTAAGCCAACGTCTAGCAATGCCACATCAGTCTCTAACGACGGGAAAACATTGGAATGGGATCTTCTTAACCTGGGACCAGATCAGAATATTCATGTAGAGTTTTCATTACTAAACATGGGTTTGATTATAGGCATCTGCGTGGTTGCGGCTATAGTGGTATTGGGAATAATCCTTGCTTTAGTATTGGCTCAAAAGAAGAAAAAAGATCGTCAAATACAGAATGCGACAGGAAATTATCAGCAAGGAGGTGGATATCAACCGCAGGGGCAATATAATAACTCGCAGATGCAGCAGCAAACACAAGTAAACCCTCAGCAATTTCAGCCTCAGACTCCAGCAGGTACTAATGGACAACAGTTAGCTGGCGGCAATGGAGTTGCTGATGAGATAGCAAAACTTAAAAAGCTTCTTGACGATGGAGTTATTACGCAGGAAGAGTTTGACGCACAGAAGTCTAAATTGCTTAGCGGACAATAAATAATATTCCTATAAAGCAATTCGGAGCCAGGACTATAGTTCTGGCTCTTTTCTATAAAACGTAGGGGGGTATATAAACCACCCAATAGGGGGTGCTTGCACCCGTTACGCATTTTAGATGATTTGAATACAATATTGCAGTAAAACACTTTCATCAAATACAGGAGGTGTTAATGCAATGTCAAAAGTAGGTGATTTTTTGGATCATCTGGAAGATGTGATGAAGGCTAAGGGAGTAAGCAAGTATAAGCTTGCTAAGCTGTTGGGAGTAGACAAGAATACTATTAAAGATATCTTCAACCGTGATTCTTATCCCAAGCTAGAGACAGTTGATGAAATATGTGATGCTCTTGGCATTGGCAAGGGGAATCTCTTTTCATATGATATGCCGGTGGATTATGGCGTGACCTTAGTGCCGGGAGATGCTGATCTGCTTGAAATCAAACACGATTTAGATCAGAGACAGCAAGAAATACTATTGGCGTATGCTGAAGGATTAAGAGACGGTAAGCGATAATTGAATGCCGCGTGCGAGATTTTTATTGGTTTGGGATAGTTCTTTTACAAAAGAGGCAACAATGATATGGCATAGATAGAAAGAATTGGAAGCAACTTCTCTGGTTCTTTCTTTTTTTGCGATTTTTTAAGGAGGGAATAATAAGATGCCGAGGAGGACAACATTGGAACAACGTATTGATTTTTACATTAAGAGCTTTGGATTGGATCCATCAGTAGTACTCGAGATGACGAGGACTATGCTGGAAGAGTATAAGGATAGGAGAAATGCTCTCAATCCGCTTTTGTCACAGCTTCCACAGATGACTGATGAGGAGATTAGGAAGAATAAGCAGGAGCTAAGAAGAGAGTTCCTTAAGCTCATGAGGAAGGATAAGAAAAAGCACGAAGAAAAGCAGAGGACTTTTGTGTATAAGGCTGTAAGGGCACCCTGGCTCTGGGACAAGCTGCTACTTTTGCTAGATATGGTAGCTGATTTTAGCTATAAGGGTGATCTTTACAAGAAGATTTTGTATTGTGCCTATTTTACTGAGGATGATCCTATGACAAATGAACAGTTAGCAGATGAAGTAGATGTTTCGGACGACGTAATCGATTATAGAAAAAGAGAGGCAATCAAACTTTTCGGGCTTTTCATATGGAGTTATGCATCACGTAGGGAGCAGGAAGATATCATCGCAGGCATAGTTGATAATAATACTGACGATGGAGACTGTGATGATAATGAGGAACTGTACGAATGTGAAGAAGGATGAAGTAAGCATAAATACTGGGCTTGCTAAGTGTAAGTTGTTATAGCTGTACGGAAAGCGTTCCCTTAATGTTCCTTTATTGCTCCTAAACCGTTCATTTTTCACCGTGCTGACGAATGGAGATTTCTGACATATAATATCGCCTGTCGTATGAAAGGAGTGAAATTTGTATGAATTCAGAAAAAGTATTGGTACACGGTGGATGCACAAATTGTGGCTATGTCATGATGCATGTGGAGATTGTGAAAGGATGTCTGCAATGCCCGAGCTGTGGGGAATGGCTGAAGGTCAATGTAAAGAATAGAAGCTATTCAGCTCATCCGGCATCTGAGGAAGATATTAAAGAGGCCATCCTTATGAGAAACAAATACTCAAGAGAAATTAGGAATGTGGCTGTCAATAATATGCACAGATGAGGGGAATGAAGAAATGATCTATTACAGAGTTGAGACTATATAGTGTTGCCGTAGTTACATTGAAAATTGAATAGTTTGAGGCATGTGCGAACGAAGGGCTGTATCGCAGCGATAGAAATGGGTTTCTTCTATATTAAGGAGCTATGAGATAAGGCGTAAGTCGAACGAGCCCCGCTCATATGCCAAGAGTTTGTCTAGAGCTGTATATGCTGAAAATAAATAGCACCAAGGAGTCTGCAAAACGGAAATGTGACCATAACTATTATGGTTTTATTTCAATATCGTTTTGCAGGCTCTTTTTGTGTGCAAAAGCTCTGGGCAAGTTACGTTTCCGTTTTTCAGACTCCGGAAAAGGAGAAAAGAATGGAAACAAAGAACAAAGCAGTAACAACAGGTGAGAGACTCAGGACTCTGAGGGAAATCAGCGGCATCGGCCAGAAGGAACTGGCTGCCGAGTTTTATCTGTCAGATAAGACAGTGGTATCCAAATATGAACGTGGCATGAGGGATGTTCCTGCGGAGATTATCGTTCTGTATGCAGAAAAATTTGGTGTTACAACAGACTGGATACTTAGAGGTGAGACAGGGCAGGCGGCAGATCTGAATCGTATAGCAGGGGTTCCGGGATTTGATGAACTGGCACAGCTGTATTACAAACTGGGAAGCGCTGAGCTGAGGGGCGTTGCACTTGACCAGATCAGGGCACTCGCCAGGCTGTCGTAAATATGTGGATATATCGTGAGCTTTGCGGCTTCACAGAAGCATATAACAGATTTATTATTAGATAAAGCTAAGAGAGGAACAATTATAATGAAGTATTACAGGATAGAAGCAATGGATTTTGATAGAGAACAGACTATTGGAGGATATGTCAGCGCAGCACTTGCCATGACATTTAAGGCTCTTGGAATTCAGCCAACAGATTCTGCAGAGGAGCTTACAGAGGCTCTGGAGAATACGGATAATAAGAATGCGCTGGAGATATATAAGATCATGTCGATACTTGGGGATATAGCCCAGCCTGAAATATATGTGAATCACAGGGACAGTTATTACTGTATGTATAATCATGATGAGATGGAAGACCTTCTTCCGTTCTTTGTACAGCTGGACTCTCTTATCAGAATCGAGAGCGGCAACCAGTTCTTTTTAATATGTAAGGACTTTGAAGTTCCTGATGAAGCAATTGCATATGAGGATGGGGCTCAGATTGTGATTTCCAACGAAGATTATGAGAAATGCAGAGTTGACGGGCAGTACTGGGAAGTGATGTTTATGGAAAGCCTGGATGAAGACGAGGTTTGGGGAGACCTTGATCTGGGGTAAATAGCAGGAGTCGGGCTTGTAAAATTGAACGACAAATTCAATGACAGCCAATGTTTTTCCCTGTATAATTTGATTACTACGGATGGGATGAATGATATTTGGGGGATGCGGCAACAACCAGGAGTTGAATGACAAATGCTCATCCTAAACGTATAATTATGTGATGGAGGAGATAAATACTATATGGAAGAGTATTCTTTTGATAATCTGGTTCTGGACGTGAGAAATGTCCATGATGCGACCAGTAATAGAGCCAAGAGTGCTGTAAATCAACTGCTTACCATAAGAAACTGGGCTATCGGATATTATATAGTTGAGTTTGAGCAGAATGGTAAAAACAGGGCAGAGTATGGCACAAATCTTTTAAACAAATTGGCTGATAAGCTCAGCATAAAAGGACTTGAGAGAAATCAGCTTAATTTGTGCAGGATTTTTTATATTAAGTACCCTCAGATTTGCTCGACAGTGTCGAGCAAATTGAAAGGTATAAGTGAAATCAAGGAATTGCCTGATTTTACTATAAAGACATTATCAGAAATCAGTTCCAAAGAGGATAATGGAATTTGCTCGACGGTGTCAAGCAAATTCGAAACAGCCCCAGAGCTGCTTATAACAAAGCTTTCCTTCTCGCATATAAGGGAAATAATGAAGCTAGATGATCCTTTTGAAAGATTCTTTTACGAGTTTGAATGTATGCAGGGAGCCTGGAGCGTCAGGGAATTGCAGAGACAGATTAAAACAAACCTTTATGTACGTGCCGGAATCAGCAAGAAACCAGAACTGTTACTTGACAAGGTAAAAAACAAGGACTATTCTGCTGCGCTGACTATAAAGGATGCATTTACCTTTGAGTTCCTGGGAATTGATGACAGACTTGCTGTTACAGAGTCTGATATAGAAGAAGCCATGATCACTCATCTGCAGCAGTTCCTTCTTGAGCTTGGAAAGGGCTTTTGCCTTGAAGCGAGACAGAAGAGGATACTTATTGATGATGAGTACTATTATCCGGATCTTATCTTCTATCATAGATACCTGCACTGCAATGTAATCTTTGAATTGAAAGACCATGAGTTCAGGCATGAAGACCTGGGGCAGCTCAATGCATATGTGGCATATTACAAGAAAAATGAAATGTCCGAAGGAGACAATCCTCCAATCGGAGTACTCCTTTGCACTGATAAAGGCCCACAGATGGTTGAGTATGCACTTTCCGGAATGGATAACAATCTTTTTGTATCAACATACATGCTTCATCTCCCTAATAAGGAGCAGCTGCGTGAATTCATGTTAAAGCAGATGAAGGAAGCAAATATAGACTGATAATGACTGATCAATGTTATGGCAGCTACAGAGAAATCTGTAGCTGTTATTCTTTTCTCTGTAGACAGATTGGACACCGCAGTAGACACCTAATTGCTGGGATTGGGGCGTAAGCGGGCTTATGATTAAAGAGTCTTAAGACTTCTTATTAAAGTGCATGCATGAAAGTCATTTCAACGAGGAGGGTAAAAGTGGCTAAGAAAAGTATTGTTGACGATTATGTTGTTGCAGATGATGAAGCAAGAGTCGATATTATCCTGGACAATTATGCAGGTTTCAATCGTAAGCTGGATGGTTATGTGAAAAGCCTCTGTGCCAGCATTCAGAATGAACGCCTTGTTAATCACAGAAAAGAACTTGGCGATCTCGGTGTCAGAGTACAGACTTCAAATATCAGCAATCCTACACGTAATGAAGCTTGTGGTCGTGCTGAGATTGAAGAAGCTATCAACAGCGGCGACTGGATTACAGCACTTAAGGGTTCGGATGATGTGCTTGGCAGAAGGTACATTGTGGAAACGATAGGTCAGATGCGATATCACTACGATATTGTATGTGGCATGGTCGATGGCCTTGATGATGAAGAATATGTAGTCTTCTCCAAGTATCTTGAAACACACATGTCCTACTATGAGCTGGCAGATCTTTTTAAAACAACTTATTCTGCTGTAAAGTCCAAGATATACCGGGCAAGAGCAACAGTAAAAGACTGGGCTATCCCTCAGATGAATGGTGCAATCGGACAATGTGCATAAGGAGGATTTGAAAGATGGCTACACCAAAGAGGCACCGTAACTACGGGGCGGCTGAGTACCTGCAGATGCAGGGAGCAATGGAGATTTACGACATGGGATATGAGCAGATTCTGGATTTGGCAAAAGAGGCTGGCGCTTACAGAAAGATGACGAAGACCATCCTTATTAATAAGAATGTTCTGAACAGATATATCGAAGCTCATACAGCCTATTGATAAAAAGAAACTTCAAACCGGCGTGATAAGGCATGACATGGTTAGATTCCTGTTGAATCGGGAACTGATTTGATTCATAATAGAAGAGGATGAGTTCCTGCTGGATTTCTAGGCATGTCATGTTTCTTTTAAAGGAGAATTACAACATGGCAAAGAAGAGAAAAGACAGCAAAGGAAACATTTTGAAAAAGGGCGAATGCGTAAGAAAGAGTGATGGTCTTTACGTTTACACCTTCAGAGATCCCATAGGGAAGAGGCAGTACATATATGCCAACAATATTGTAGAGCTGAGAGAAAGAGAAAAAGAGCTCTTTAGAGATCAGCTGGATGGTCTGGATATGTACGCGAGAGGAAGGGCAACGGTCAACATGACTTACGACCGTTATATATCGACCAAGACCAACTTACGAGATTCCACCTTTAATGGTTACCAATACACATATGATCATCTGGTAAGAAATACTTTTGGAATGAAGAGGATATCAGAGGTCAAGTATTCAGATGTGTTGCAGTTCTATCTCTACTTATTAAAAGAGAGGAATTTGAAGCTCACAACACTTGATTCGGTACACTGTGTTCTTCACCCAACATTCCAGCTAGCAGTAAGGGATGACATCATTAGAAAGAATCCTACAGATGGAGTTATGGCAGAGGTAATCAAGAATTCCGGACAGAGCAGGGGCAAGAGACACGCACTCACAAGGCAACAGCAGACAGTATTCATGGAATATATTGCTGAACATCCTGTATTCTGCCACTGGTGGCCGCTTTTCACAGTACTTCTGGGCACAGGAGCCCGCATTGGCGAAGCAATCTCGCTTCGTTGGGAAGACATCGATTTTGAAAAAGGCTTTATAGAAATCAATCATGCGATTTCGTACTATCCTACAAGAGGAAAGTATACAGCACAGCTTCAGGTCCACTTCCCAAAGACGCAGGCAGGTATCAGAAGAATTCCAATGATGGATGTTGTGAAGGAAGCGCTTCTTATGGCAAAAGAAGAGCAGGAAGAAGAGGGTGTTGTACAGCCGGTTCTTGAAGGACTTACAGGATTTGTATTTCTAAATCGTTTTGGCGATGTTATGAATCCTCAGTCAGTAAATCGCATCATCAAGCGCATTATACATAACTACAATCACGAAGAAGAGCTTGATGCTGCAAGAGAGCATAGGGAACCTTTTTTACTTCCACCTTTCTCATGTCACATTCTGAGACATACATTTGCAACGAGACTTTGTGAGTCTTGTACGAACTACAAGGTCATCCAGACTGTAATGGGTCACAAGCAGATTGAAACCACGCTGGACATCTACGCAGATGGAAGTGATGAGAAGAACAAGGACGTTTTCGATGAGCTCTCAGACGACTTCAACAACTTGTTCTAGCAAGCATTAAACCAAAAGAGAATGACTCTTTGAAGAGTCTAAGATCTTGCGGTTGCAACAAATCGATGTGAATACAACAGACCTGCAACTACAGCAGATGAAGCAGTTACAACAGAACTGCAACAGATGTACAGGGATTTGCAGGGAATGGACGGGAATTAACGAGAACCCCAAAACCTATTCCAAAGGGCATGATCAGTGCAAAAAGGGAATATAAGGGAATCAGGGTTAAATCGTCCCGACACTCAAAAGCCAGAAGTAATTATATTGTATAAAAATGCCGTAACCATGCGGGTTTACCAGAGGGATGATGCGAAAGCATCATTCCTTTTGACGTAGAGAAGAAATGGGTGGTATTCCACTATTATTTGTGCATATTGACACAGAAATTCTAAAAATGTATTTTGTACCTTTTGGAAAGGAAGGTGCAAAATGAAAAGACAAAGTACGAAAAGTAGATGTCGTTTGAACAAAAAGATTGGTAATAGGATTTCCAGGATACGACGTGAAAAAGGAATGACGCAGGAAAAGCTTCTTGATTGTTTATACTGTGATCTGAATCTCTTTCTGGATAGGAACACCCTATCGCTTATCGAAAGAGGGCGCGTCGTTACTAGTTGGTATAATCTTTTTGCCATTTGCTATGAGCTTGGCATAACAGTGGAAGAATTATTTGTCTAACCAATATATTGTGCGTGCAAATGAAATGATTAGTGTGAAACTCCTATCGACACAACAAGTTGAAAGGAGTTTTTTATGATAAGAAGAGATCATTTGGGAAATGCACTTTATAAGGGAGAAACTTTCAGAACCTGGGATGATAGATATGAATTTCAGTACACTGACGCTACTGGAAAAACTTGTCATCTGTATGCTAGAACATTGCCAGAGCTAAGAAGGAAAAAAGAGGATACTCTCGGAGTAATGCGCAACTGTTCAAAAACATATCAGACAGGAAATCTTACGCTTAACGAAGCTTTTGATTTTTATATGCTGGGGAAAAGAAATCTCAAGAACAATACAAGGGACAGCTATTATTACGTCTACGACAGATATGTCAGACCAGTTTTCGGGACAAAGCAGGTAGGCCAGTATAAACACTCGGAGCTGGTATTTTTGTATAAATCATTATTTGATCAGAAACTTAGCGTGAGTACGATTGATAATATTCAGAACATAATATACCCAACTTTTCAGATGCTTGTGGATGACGGCGTAATTAGGACTAATCCTGCAAATAATGCATTGAGGGAATTGAAGCGCTGCGAGAATGTAACAAAGGGTGTACGAAGGGCACTTACCCCAGAGCAGCAGGCAGCATTTCTAAACTTTGTGAGAAATGATTCTTTATGTGAGAAATGGAGAGATATCGTTCTGATCCTTTTTGGAACAGGACTGCGAGCATCTGAAATGTGCGGACTTTTGTGGGAGAATATTGATTTTAAGAATAGGACAATTACAGTTGATCATTCTGTTGTGCGAGATGTAAGAGAAGTTGGATGCCCATATCATGTTTCAACTCCAAAGACAGTTGCTGGGAAAAGAGTAATACCAATGCTTGATGAGGTATATGATGCGTTCGACAGAATTTACAAGAAGCAGGAAAAAGAAGGTTGGCCCAAGGTTGCGATAGATGGACTTGATGACTTCATATTTGTAAACAAGGAAGGGAAGTTGATGAATTTTCAAAACGTCAATTGTGCATTAGAGAATATGAGACTTGCCTGCAATGAAAAGACATTAAAGGAGAAGTCCGACGTTGGCACTATCGTTCCACATTTTTCCAGCCATGTAATAAGACATACTTTCTGCGCAAGGCTTTGCGAGGTTGAGACTAATATCAAGGTCATCCAGGAAATTATGGGGCATGCCGACATAAGGACTACAATGGAAATATACGCGGAAGTATCCGTTAGGAAAAAGAAACAGTCAATTGAAGCACACAGTTTTAATATAATGCCTGCGTAGCTTTTCCGTGAGCAAAAAATATGGCCATCGAGTTAGAGTACGAGTCTTTTATAATAGGCTATGACCAAGGATATGAGGATGCTATCGAAGGAAACGATTCATTGGAGGATTTTGGAGGAGTTCCTACTTGGCATACTGTAAGTGTTGACGAAGGCGAAATAGAAGAGACAGATATGAGACCGTAACGCAGCCTCTCGTTTTCTTATGAACATATGCGCAATTAGTGCAGTTTATGATTTTTTTATTTGACTATAGAGAACAGGTGTTCTAGGCTATATATTGTATAGGGAGTGAGAATAGTTTACTTCTCATACAAGATATGGTAATTGAATGCATATTGCTGACAGGAAGGAGAAAAGGTATGTCAAAGAGAGTATCAGTTACATCAGAGTCATCTTCTGGCAGAAATATGCGTTTTAGAGATAATTATACAGGAAATAA